>ENA-OQCK01000001-OQCK01000001.1-human-gut-metagenome-genome-assembly--contig:-NODE-1-length-158254-cov-7.104960_pt1 | contig 158254 bp, 173 predicted proteins | sample MGYA00242498_ERZ504578 | MGnify/ENA primary metagenome ERZ504578 (study PRJEB26092, sample SAMD00036229) | human gut metagenome | host: Homo sapiens | study: EMG produced TPA metagenomics assembly of...
CTTCCACGTACGCGCCGGAGGCATGGTAACGGCCCAACGCATCGTGCAAGCCTCCGACAGACGGTCGTTGTCCAAATGGTATACACGTGCTTGCCCCCGTGTTCAGCTCGATCAACTCATACTCGCCTCGCCTCACCTCGAACAAGGGAACCCACATGCAATCGAGGATACGTACCATCACGTCCTTATGGCCACCGCCCGGCTGCACAACCACCTCCGCCTCCATGTCGGCAAACGGGCCGGAGGTGATACGGACACGGTCGCCTTTCAACAGGTGGCCACTATCAGGCACGTATACCGGAAGCTCGTTGGAGTAAGACGCCGCGACCCAACGTAAGGTCTCCATCTCACGATCCGAGAGGTAGGGAAAGTAAGACTGTCCACCCGAGGAAACCCGGGGTAGGAAATTGTACAGGGGAAGCGTACGCTTCAGACTAAAGATCTCGTTCTCCGAGGCGTGGATGAACACGTAGTTGTACAGCAGGGGCCGTTTCGTGTTGACCATCTTGCCGCCCACCTTCCTCGCCTCGACATACGAGGGGGAGAAATACTCGAACAAGGCCTCCCCACGACGCTCGCGGCGGGAAAGCTCAACGTCCAGTCCCTTCGAGGGGCTGATCTTGTCACGCCCGCCACCGGCGGTAGGAAGCGTGAGCACGTACCAGCGGACAGCCTCTTGATCACGTCGCTTACGAACATGCGCCATGAACCTATCCGAGCACTTGCCTGTCAATATATCCATCTCTATGATTATCTTTTCTAGTGGTTATCCCATGGCCCGAAAACAGACCCCATGGCAATTCAGAGCCCTACCAAGAATCATTTATATCATCTTGATAAACAGCGTTTTATATTTTCAAATATGGCATTACTGAAAATTACCATCTCTTGAAATCTTAGGCTACTTGGAGAGTAGCGTAAAAGGTAGGAGAATGGTTATTACCCGGTTGTAGAGACGGAGCGTGCTCCGTCTCCCACCGTCTGGGAGTAATTTTAAATACCATTTTGAAGGGATGAGACGGGGCACGCCCCATCTCTACAGGGATACACACAGATTATGAGACATGGCGGAATGATACCGAAAACAAGGAGTCGTTTCGCCCGCATCACCGTGTCTATACGTCTAGGAAAAAATGGAAAAATCAAAGAATAGAGAGGGTCAAACACCAATAATGAACAAACAAGCGGATCTATTCGCTTGTTTTTAGCTATTTTTTATTACATTTGCGCCGTGAAAGAATACGCTACTCTCCAAGTAGCCTCACCTCGCTTGAGATTCATAATTATAGACACCGCCAAAGCAGGCGCTATTAACCTCCGTCATTTTCCCTAAAGAGAAACTCCTTAAATAAATTTGTGTTGTCTTGATCGATTTATGCCCCAATAGTTCGCTGATCATTTCAATCGGGACATTTTGTTCTTTTAATGTCATGGCAAAAGAATGGCGAATCGTATAAGAGGTGACATCCGAGGTAATTCCCGCAAATTCTTTCAACGCTTTTAAATTCCGGTTAAATCGAAATAGCGCCGCATTGTATTCAAGGTATTCCTCACGCCCCTCTCTGGTGCCACTCAGAAAGGGAAATAAATATCCGGAATCTCGCACTTTCTCTCCTGACAATTCCTTATACATTGTCTCGGCTGTCTCCAAGATCTCCAGTCTCATCGGTGTCCCGGTCTTCTGACGGTTGTAATCTAATATACCGTTTTTGATATTACCGGTCTTCAAGTGGGCAAAGTCAACGAAAGACATACCCCCAAACAGAAACATCAAGCAAAGCGCCAACTGTGTCTTTCTCTGCTTCCCATCCTCCACCGGGACTGTCATCAGACGGTGTAAATCCTCGATAGGCAAGGACTTCTTACGCTTACTTTCCACACCCGTAAAAATCCCCTTGAATAAAGTGGGAATAAATTCCGCCTCACCGTTCTCCACCGCTTTGTTATAGATACAACGCAAACGCCGCATATAAGTGGAAATCGTATTGCGCATACAGCCGTTCTCCAATAAATAAGCCTCGTACCGGCGAAGATTATCCTTATTAATAGCCGAGTAAGCTATACAGTCGGTTCCGCTATACCTTATAAAGGAGTTTAATGCGTCTTGATAACTCTTAGCCGAGGAATATCGCTTTTCTCGATTCAACTGGGCTATATACTCCCTCATACCTTCTACAAATCCTTTCTCATCCATATCCCTATTTTAAATACTGTTTTGTAAATGAATGAACAAATGTATTTAAAAAGAGATCCCCTTTACCCTATCTCACGAATGAGAATAGTAAAGGGGGAAGACTAAAGTTATTTCTTCAATTTTATCTCGATAACACCATTACGACCTTTCTCTCCGAATTTAGCGATCGCCTCGTTTCCTTTGTACACATTCATAGACGCAATACGATCGGGATTCAAATTGTCCATCCTCTCTTTAGATGATTCCACTCCATCGATGTAAACAATACCGGAGAAAGAGGATTTTACCTTTGATGCCTCCTTAACAGCCTTCTCATTGATATCTATGGCTTTCATGGCCTCCTCTATGGTTCGGTTGATCTCCGGTTGGATCTTCTCCATTTCGGCGGCAATAGTCTCATCTATCTTTGCTGCTCTATCGCCGCTTGCACAGCCTTGTCGATCTCAACTTGGTGTTTCGCCATTTCCGCAGAAACGATCTCGTCGATATTCGCCGCTTTCACAGCCTTTTCGACCGCCTTGTCAATCTCCGGCTGGTATTTCTCCATCACGGCCGAGACCTTTTCCTGTATCGCTTGCATATCTTTTTCAGAAACGACCGAATCCCTCGCGAGGGTCTCAACCTCTACATTTCTTTTAGGCTCTTTTTTTTCCTGAACCGGAATAATTTCGCTAATTTTGACACTCGAAATCTTCTCCAATTCGTGAGAGATTTCCGGACGGGCAAAGGCTACCACCGTTAAGGCTGCCAACGGGAGTACATACAGATACTTCAACCGTGCCCATGGACTTGATTTTTGTTTTAACATCATAGCTATTCGCTTTTTAAGTGAACTGTGATTAAAGCTGTTGGCCATAGAAGTGAAGCGCTGTGCACCAACAGCTTTTTTGATTAATAATAATTGATATCTTTTTGCGTCGACGCCTTGATTTAATACGCTCTCGTCGGCCTCGTATTCATGGATATTTTGCAATTCCTGTCTCAACAACCAGACAGATGGGTTGAACCAATGGAACAGGATACAAATCTCGGAGATCAGCAGATCAATGGAATGACGGGCTTTTATATGCGCCATCTCATGCGTCATGATCTCTATCCCACTTTCCTCAAAATCCTTCCGGCTTATTACGATCGTTCGCATCCAACTGAACGGGGCGACTGGTTGGTCCGTAAGAATCAGATGGATTCCGTCCACCAGCTTCGGTGTACCTTGTCTCATCAACCGGAACAAGACATAAAATGAATATGCGAATTGACAAAGCGTTAATATCCCTCCGATTATATAGGCTATCACCATAACTCGTAACCATACAGGTTGGCTAGCGGATTCTACCGACGTTCTCATGGGAACCGCCGCTAGCAAATTCTCCAAATCCATGACCGGACGCTGAATGGCCGTCGCTTCCTCCAAAGTAATCTCACAAAATGGGATGATAACCGAAAGCATGATCAAGCTTAATAAAGCGATCCGGTTGAAACGATGGAAGGTATCACGGCTCAACAATAGCTTATAAAACAGGTAAAATATCGTCAAGCACACGGATGATTTAAGGATATATACAAAGAAGATTCCCATATTCGTTCTTATTTACGATTCCCTTGTTCTACATCATCTATTAGTTTTCGCAGATCATCCACAGAGATATCCTCTTCCTTGATCAGCGTAGAGACAACCCCCAGATAAGAATTATTGAAATACTTAGCGATCACATTTTTCAGCGTGCCGTTGCTATACTCCTTTTCTGTTAAGACCGCATAATATTGATAGCTATTCCCGAAATTCTTATGGGCGAGGAAACCTTTCTCCTCCAAGCCTCGGACAATCGTAGAAAGGGTATTGAAATGAGGTTTAGGCTCCTCGTAATATTCAAGTAACTCTTTCACGAACAATGGGCCTTTCTGCCAGAACCAGCCCATGATTTCTTCTTCTTTCGCCGTAAGTCGTTTCATAACCTTATCTTGTTTGCGACAAAGTAACTAAAACTTTTAGTTACCAAACTAATTCGTATAGTTAATAAACTAAAAGAGATAGTTTATTCATTGATCCAATCAAAAAGCCGCCCCGGGAATGTCCGGGACGGCCTTTATTATATCCAGATGTTTGAATGATTAGGCGACAGGAATCGTTCCGCCAATCAAGATCACAACCAATAAGGCCAAGATAGCGTATAACTCAGGGAATACGGCCATTACCATCGTAGCACCGAATACGTTGTGTCCGGCACCAACACCAGCGATACCATTCGCGCAAACTTGAGCTTGGCGGATTGAAGAGTAAAAACCAGCGAAACCTAACACTAAACCAGCGCCGAAAACAGCCGTAGCGGCCAACATGGAAATATCAGCGACCAAGAACTTCTGCATCATAAAGTAGCCCACGAATCCATACAAACCCTGTGAAGAAGGCAACGCACTTAAAGCGATGTACGTACCCAGAGCATCCGGATTTTTCTTCATCGCACCTACCACCGCATTACCTGCATCGTAACACCATAACTACTGCCGATAAAAGTTAAACCTGTCATCAACGCAATACCTACATAAGCTAATAAAATTGGTTCCATAATAAAATGTGTTTTTAAATTATTCTTTTATTGTTTTATTTTCTCGTTTAATTGTTATGCTTTTCTGAATGGCTCATAAGCCTTACCTCCACCTTCGAACTCCGCGTTCTTGTAATATTCCACGAAGATCAAACGAAGCGGGTGTACCAAGGAGCTGATCGTACAAAGAGCGATATTGATGGAGTGACCCACTAACAAGATCAACAACATACAGATCGCACGTGCCACGATATTCATACCGTCTGTCATCGTAACCGCCAACGTATTAAATACGCCACCCAAGATGGAACCGGTCAGACCGATAGCGAACAAACGAATGTATGATAACGTATCCCCCAGCAATCCGGAGGCCATATTGTACGTGTTCCAAAGTCCGGTACCAAAGTTCAAGAATACGTTCTTGCCCGGTGTATTGTACAAATAAGCGACAACCAGACCCAAGATGGCGATTCCGTAACATACCATAACGACAGCGTTCGGCAAGTGAACGTTCAACATCGGAAGTCCGAACGCCAATGCCAAGGATATGATCACGAACACCCAAGCGAACGGAGCGATACTGTGTTTCGTTCCTTTCTGTATCTTGATCTTGTAAGCAGCGACACATTTACCGAATATGATCTGTACCAAACCGATGACAATAGAGAATGTCATCAAGTTGTCGCTATTCACAAAGTAGTTCTTGATCTTTGACAAAGCCGGGATATCCGCCAAGGCCACTCCGAAGAAAGATCCCGTACAAGTACCCACCAATAAGGCGGCGAAACCTAAATACTGGAACAAGGTCAAATAAGGCTTGAAATCCGGGTTCACCTTCTTCTTCAAGATCGTACAAGCGATCATGACCAACAAACCGTATCCGCCATCGCCGAAACAAAGTCCGAAGAACAGCATAAAGAACGGGGCGAACAACGGGGTCGGATCAAGTTCACCATAATTAGGCAAGGAGAACATCTTCGTGATAGGCTCGTACAGCTTACTGAATTTATTATTCCGTAACTTGATAGGCACCTTATCCCCATCCTCGATCTCTAATTGCTGGAAGAAATAACCTTGCTTATCCAGCTCGTGCTCCAAGGCCGGAGCATTTTCCGTCGGCACCCAACCTTCCAACAACATAAGCTTATCGCCCGCTTGCCGGTCTGTCTGCACTAACGCATTAGAAAGGTTAAACTCGTCCTGCAGGTTCTTATCGAATTCCTCCAACGTTTTATAATCCTCCACGGCACGATGTTTCAGCTCATCCTCACATTCTGGATATCCTTGGTACGTTGATCCAGACGGGCACGCAGCTTCGCCAATCCTTGAACCGGCATCTTCGGACGTTCAGCGTCTATATCGATCAAGGTACCTTCCTTGGTAATCGTGATAAAATACGTTACCGATTGGAAGTTATTGATCAGAATGGCGTTATACAGCACGCCCCATTCCGGCTCGTACTTAGCGGTAGGACAGGTAAAGAACGTAACATCGTATCCCGCCCTTTTCAGACGGTTGATATTCTGATAACTGAACTCACCCCATATTTCCATATAAGCCAGATCCTTCTCGATCGATTGCTTGGAAGCGATCAATTGCGCTTTCTTATCTTGCAATTCCTCTATCTTACGCGCCAACTTCAAGCCTTCCTCTTTCGTCAACTCACGGGCCGGGGCAAACTTAACGTCTTTCTCCGCCGCATGGAGGTTCTTAAAGTAACGCATCAGCGTATTGATCTGTTTACGCTCAGCCAGAAGCTCTTGCAACCTCTCGTTATCCATCACGGAGTTTGTCTCCTTGATATGGACGACACCTAAGTCACGAAGCGTAGAAAGGAACGTATCATACTCCTTATGGTACACCATAAAGGCATATTTACTCATCTTTACTATCATACCTCGGCCTCCTCTTTTTCTTCTTTTGCCTTACGTTTCTCCTGATTGGCTCTCATGATCTTCTGTGAGGACTTAGAAAGACTCTCCTCGTCTTCCATAAACCGTTTCACCTTACGGATCGCATCCTTATAACCCGGAATCTGTACCTTCTCAAACAGGTTCACCTTCTGAGTGGTCTTTTTCCTAGCATGCTCCAACAACTCCAGCTTCATGCCCGAGAACTCCGCCTCGATACCGGTACGAGCCAGCTTTTTCAGCAACTCGATACCATCCGTATACCATGCGGGGGCATTAAAGAGACTATAGTGTCCGATCTCGAACTTGATCTCGTCCAATAACGGGACGATCACGCCGGCGATCTTCTTCGTGGAGAGTGTAACGTCCTTCACGGAGATCAGCTCCGGATTGAACTCGTTCCACAAAGCCACCATATTCTCGTAACTCTGAATCTCTCGTTCTAGCTGAAGTTCCAATTTATTCACTTCGTCCTTGGTCCGCTTCACCTCGATACGCAGGGCGCTCTCCTTGCTCTTGATCGTAGGCAGGGAGCGTTCACGCATCTTCAGTTGCTTTTCCAATTGCTGAAGAGAGGTTTTATTATATTGAAACTTTATTGCCATGTTTATTTTATTTACTTCCAGTACTTATCAACCAATCCTTGTTTGATATTTACCTCCTCCGGGCTGAAATATCTAGCGAACAATCCCCAAGCTACGTCCAGCATCTCCGTCGTATCCAAGTTTACGTCGATAGCCAACAGCTTAGAAGAATAATCCTTGGCGAAAGACAAGGTACGGTTGTCGTAGTCGGTCAAGTCGAAACCGTTCTCCAGCTTGGTCTTAGCGTTGGCGGCATCGGCATACAAACGTACGGCGGCGTTCATTACCTGTGGATGATCCTCACGGGTCTTCTTTCCGGTTACCAGCTGTTTCAAACGAGACAAGCTTCGGAACGGATCGACGATGACCTTACCCACATCGCTATCACGACGCAAATACAACTGACCTTCCGTGATATAACCCGTATTATCAGGTACGGCATGCGTGATATCACCACCGGATAAGGTCGTTACGGCGATAATCGTGATGGAACCTCCCGCCGGGAATTGAACGGCTTTCTCGTAAATCTTCGCCAAATCCGAATACAAGGAACCCGGCATAGAGTCCTTAGACGGGATCTGGTCCATACGGTTTGATACGATCGCCAAGCATCGGCGTAGTTGGTCATATCGGTAAGCAATACCAAGACCTTCTCGTTCTTCTCCACGGCGAAATACTCAGCGGCGCTCAACGCCATATCCGGGATCAAGATACGCTCTACGGATGGGTCCTCGGTCGTGTTGATAAAACTAACGATACGGTCTAGGGCACCGGCGTTACTAAATGTATTCTTAAAGAACAGGTAGTCGTCGTTCGTCATACCCATACCTCCCAAGATAATCTTATCGGACTTCGCACGCAAGGCTACCATCGCCATAACTTGGTTGAAAGGCTGGTCGGGGTCGGCGAAGAACGGGATCTTCTGACCGGTTACCAAGGTATTATTCAAGTCGATACCGGCGATACCCGTAGCGATTAATTCAGAGGGTTGTTTACGACGTACCGGGTTCACGGACGGACCACCGATCTCGACCTCACGTCCCTCGGGGATCGGGCCGCCATCGATAGGCTCGCCATAAGCGTTGAAGAAACGTCCGGCTAACTGGTCACCTACTTTCAAGGAAGGGGCCTTCCCCATGAATACCACCTCGGCATTCGTACGGATACCTTCCGTTCCGGAGATACCTGCAACGTCACCTCGTCGCCGATAATCTTTACCACCTGAGCCAGCTTTCCGTCTACAGAAGCCAACTCATCATACCCAACTCCCGTTGCTTTCAGCGAACAGGTAGCTTTTGTGATCTGGGTAATCTTCGTATATATTTTTTGAAATGCTTTTGTTGCCATAACTCTTTTAATTTTCGATTCTCTCCTTCAAAAGTTCATCCAGTTCCGTATTAAACTTCTTGAATTGGTCACTCTCATATTCCGAATAGTTCATCTGCTTAAAGATGTTGATCATCTTCTTAAAGTAGTCCATAACCTCAAGGAAGTTATCAAACTTAAACTCTGAACGGCAAACGTTCACGACTCTATCCAGCATGAATTCCTGACGTTGCAACGGAGTAACCGCATCAATGGCATCGAAAGCATCCTGTTGCAAGATCACGAAGTCGATCAACTCGGACTTCCAGAATGTAACGTGATACTCGACAGGCACACCATCATCACCCAAGATATTGATTTGCTCGGAGATCTCCTTACCACGCAACATACGGGTCTTGATCTCGTTTACTTTCTCGATCCATTCCGGGGAGATATGTTTAGCGATGTATTCCTGAAACTCCGGATACTCGATATACTTGGAATAACTCTCGATCGGGTTTACGGCCGGATAACGTTTACGGTCGGCACGCTCCTGCTCCAAGGCATAGAAACAACGGGCCACCTTCTTCGTATTCTCGGTCACCGGCTCCTTCAAGTTACCACCGGCCGGCGATACCGTACCGATGAAAGTGACGGAACCTGTAGCGTTGTTTTTCAGATGGACGAATCCCGCACGAGCGTAGAAGTTCGCCACGATAGCGGACAAGTCCATCGGGAAGGCATCCGGTCCGGGCAACTCCTCCAAACGGTTGGACATCTCACGCAAAGCCTGTGCCCAGCGGGAAGTAGAGTCGGCCATCAACAGAACCTTCAAGCCCATGCTGCGATAATACTCGGCGATGGTCATCGCGTATATACGGATGCCTCACGAGCGGCTACCGGCATGTTGGATGTATTGGCGATAATGATCGTACGTTCCATCAATTTACGTCCCGTATGCGGGTCTACCAATTCCGGGAACTCCGTAAATACCTCTACGACCTCATTCGCACGCTCACCGCAGGCGGCGATAATCACGATATCCGCTTCCGCTTGTTTAGAGATAGCGTGCTGAAGCACCGTCTTGCCCGTACCGAACGGACCGGGGATAAATCCGGTACCACCCTCAACGATCGGGTTCACGGTATCGATCGTACGAACGCCCGTCTCCAGCAATTTGAATGGACGGGGCTTTTCCTTATAACAAGTGATGGCTTTCTTTACCGGCCATTTCTGGATCATCGTCACGTTTACGTCCGTGCCATTTTCGTCCGTAAGGACAGCCATCGTATCATTGATGGTATATTGTCCGGCTGGAACCACCGATTTCACAGTATAAGATCCCTCGAACTTAAAGGGGACCATAATCTTATGAGGTTGGAAATTCTCGTCCACCTCTCCCAGCCAATCACCGGCGCTCACGGTATCGCCCGCTTTAGCCAGAGGCTTGAAATCCCACTTCTTATCATTGTCCAACGCAAACGTATAATCGCCACGTTTCAAGAATACACCTTCCATCTTGTCCAAGTCATTCTGCAAACCGTCATAGTTGCGGGACAACATACCCGGACCCAGCGTAACTTCCAACATATGCCCTTGGAATTCAGCCTCGTCGCCGACACGCATACCACGTGTGCTCTCAAATACTTGTACAAAGGCATTCTTACCTATCACCTTGATTACTTCCGACATCAGCTTCACGCCTCCGACAGAAATGTAACAGATCTCATTCTGAGAAACCGGACCATCCACCTCTACGGTTACTAGGTTGGATACGATTCCTTTTACAATTCCTTTCGTAGCCATAATTTATTTTATATTGTTTCTTTTAAATTCTTCCAACGCATTCTCACTACCCATCTTCATGGCGCCTACCAATTCACGGAAAGTCTTCTCGCCTCTCGCCTTATCCAAGGTTACCCAGCGCTCTATCATCTCCAATTTCAATAAATAAGCGAATACACTCTCTATGTCGAACGTCTTGAAGAAGGTATTATCGTCCAGCCATTTCCATTTCAAAAGATCGATTTTCTTCTCACGAACGATCAGATCGGTCTCTTCGGCGATGCGTTGTAACTCGGGCAAATATTCCACGGAATCGCCCAAGCCGAAATCACGGGCGTCGACGTACGGATATTTTCCGCTATCTCATTATGCCCCACGATATAATTGGCCTTATCAAATCCATATTTACGGCAAGTGATCGCAGTAAGAACATTGTTGATATTCAGGTTAAGCTCGAACCAATCGGCCACGAACTTATTCCCACATTTCATGGCATATTCATAATATAACGCAGCCAAGCGGTCTTCCCATGATATATATTCTTTCTCGCTTTTGGTGTCCTTAGCCTCTTCGGCTAGATACAGTTTAAAGAATTGCACGAAATAAGGCGGGAGATTATCATTTTTGGGAATTTTTTCCTCATCCTTCAACGCTTTATATAAAGTATTGAACTCATCATACGTTATTCTTCCTCTTTGATCCGGATCGGAGTCCGGTCTTTTAGCGTGAGCCAGCAGATTTATATTATCATATTTCAAATAAAATAAATCAATCAGCTTTTTGTCCTTAGAAGATAGCATATCCTCTATTTCTGTCCGGAACTCACAGACCGAATAGGCTAGTTTACTATCATCCAACGCTATGTTAGGAAGTCCGGAGATTAAGTAGTAATACTTACTCATATCAGAACAGCATTTCTACTAATTGCGGACGCAAGAACTCTTTAAAGAACTCGATGAACTCGTCTTCGCCAAACGTCACTTTATAAGACCCATCCGCCGGGATAATAGAGAAAGACGCTTTCTTTCCGCTTACCTTCTCGATCTTATACCCTTTCTCTAGCAAGCCTTTGGCATTGGCCTCAAAATACGCCTTCAAGCCATCGGAATCAGAAGCTTGGATAGTCAAGAACTCATTAGCGGGCCAGCTTTTCACAAGCTCAAGGATCACTTTCTGCATATAGGCGGGATCCATCAACGCCGCTTTCACATTCGAACTAGCGATATCACCAGTGATAAGGTTTGTCACCTCGCTCTTTAACGCCTCGACAGACTGGGTGGCGAACAATTTCAATTCGGCTTCCGTATTCTTCTTCAACTCGGCAGCTTGTTTCTCGGCAGCCGCTACGATACGTTTCGCTTCCGCTTCCGCATCTTTAAGAATCGTATCCTTTTGAGCATTGGCCTCGGCGATTATACGCCCCGCTTCTTCGTTCCCCTTCTCTACACCTTCCTTGTAGATCTTGTCTGTTAGTTCCTGAATCTTTGTATCCATTTCCTATTATGTATTTGAATTGTATTTTTCAATAGTAAACGCCCACAAAGTTATTATTTTTCGCGGATTAACATCAAAATAAGTGTGAAATCAAGCTAAAAAATAACACTAGGCAAGTAAATTTCTATTTACATTCGTCTATATTGTATTTTTGTTCGTCTATTTGTATCTTTGTGAGTCAAAATACGAAATTAACATGTTTACGATTAGAAAAGCTACTATTGATGACCGTTCTCTTATTCATGACCTTGCCTCACGCATTTGGGAGAACACGTATGGAAAGATACTTTCTAAAGAGCAATTGGATTATATGTTCGATATGATGTACGCTCCGGATAACATTCTTAAACAAATGGAAGAGTTACATCATCAATATTTTATTATATTGGCGGACGATATGCCGGCAGGCTATTTATCCATAGAGAAAACAGGTGAAAACACGTACAATTTTCAAAAGATCTATTCCCTACCGGAAATGCATGGCACGGGAATCGGGCGTTTTATCATCGAACAAGGTATTAATTATTTGAAGGAGGTACATACCGGACCTTTCACTATAGAATTATACGTAAACCGTTACAATCCCGCCATAGGCTTCTACAAACATATGGGATTACGGGAAATAGGCACACGGGACCATCATATAGGAAACGGCTATTTCATGAACGATTATATCATGGGCATGGAAGTGGAGAATAAATAGACAGTCATCCCCTATTCATATATTTATATATAGAATAGGGATGATGATTGTCAACGGGTCTTCCCTCTTTTCGGATTACGAGGTTTCTCTAGGATTCGTACACTACTAACTTTTACAGAGTAAATAACAGCGATCCTATCATTCTTCGGATTCTCAATCGCAAGTTGAGAGTTCCAGATTTTCTTTTCTTGTTTTTTATCCATAACGCTACAATTTAATAGTTCATATTTAATAAGTCAAACCTTGACTGTCTTTTTCTCTTTTCCTTCCGCTATCTCAACCAGATAAACCCCGGCGCAAATACAGATAATGGCGAACGTCTGTGTCCAACTGAAACGGTCTTGCCCGATCAATAGGGATGTAATCGTTGCCACGATCAAGATCAGATAGCCATAAATAGCCACCAACGTAGTTTTCAAATACTTCAATCCGATAGGAATCAACAGATAACTGATTACCGTAGGGAAAATAAGCACAAACATCAATACGCAAAAGGCCACCAATGAAATGGCTCCGAGAATAAAGGAGCATGAAAGCCTTCTATCGGCAAAATCAATAGACTGGAGAAAGCGGCGCCCGTGAATGTATATCGAAGCATCGTCATCGTCCCTACTTTTTGTAAGATCCGCTGGCTTAATACCAGATACACGGCATAAAACACGGAGCTAGCCAGACATAGCATATTCCCATTAAAAGCGTCCGCCGCTAAATCGTCGCTTTGCTGGGTCAAGATGCAAACCAAGGCCCCGGATAAACCAATCAAGATACCGAGTATTTTCATCCAAGTAGCCTTTTCCTTATAAAAGAATACCATAATCAAAAATACCCAGATCGGTTGCAAGCTCGTGAAAATAGAACTCGAGACCGGCGTTGTCTTGCTAAGCCCCACTAAATAAAGAAACATAAAACCATAGATACCGATAGCGCCTAGTAAAAATAGCCACACCTTATCTTTCGTCGTAGAAACCTCCGGTTTCATAAACCAGCCAATCACCCAAAACGCCACGGCCGCAAACACGCATCGGAAAGAAGCGCCCGTCAACGGCTCATCCATAAGGGAAGCAAGTATTTCAAGGCGTTCATATTCAATCCACTGAAAGTTTTTGAGACCACCATGCTAATATTAGCTTCTGTTTTCTTATTTTTCACTGTCTATCGTTTTTTAGTTTTATATTCGTAAATCATATTTTATCGTTGAAAAGGAACGAGTCTCGTTTTACATAAGCCCAGATCGTAGCGACCAGCGCAATACAGAGATTAAAAATAAACGCGAATTGCTGGCTCTTGACATGGAGCATAGACTGGAAGAAATCGATAATAAACGGACAAAGTAATATCGCCAAATAATTCATCGCCATCACGAAAGCTAATGCCAATGTAACTTTCTCAGGAATGGCCGTACGAGTCGTTTTATCATAAGCGATTGGCTGGATAACACCATATCCGAAACCGATAAAAATACATCCCAATCCAATTAGCCATTCCGTACGAGATATCAAAATCAAGCCATCCCTAAAGCGATCGCCAATAGACTGACAAATTTTGTCTTTTGCTTAAATAAATCAACGATCTGATTCAAGATAAAACCGGGAGCCATAATAGCCAAGAAAAACAATGATATCATTAATCCGGAATTACCGCTTGTAAACTTATATTCCTTCATTAAAAACGGTAAGTTAAAGCTGACTATAATCACTAAATACGTAGCCAATCCATAAAAACACATGATTTGTACCAGATGCTTTATATCCACACCATATTTACCCGGAACCGTGACGGGATCTGCCGCAACAGGAGCTTTCACTTCTGATTTCGATACGATCGCCGGCTCATTTTCCATACTCCTTTTCAAGTATACGGAAAGTACGATGGAAATCAAGGGTAATAGATAAACGCAAACGGTAAATGCCAATTCACCTCCGCCAGATATCCCGTTAAGATCGTGGCTAATACCAACGTTACATTTGTAATAGCAGAACTTAAACCAAATTGCTTCGTCCGGTATTTCCCGATAAAGAAACGAGAAATCAAACCGGTCGATAAGGGTACGATCAAGCCAGATCCGATTCCCATTAAGGCGCTCACCGCTATCAACTGCCACATCTTATTAGAGAGTAAGTATAGAATACCACTTAGGGCAAAGATCACCAAGCCTAATTGCAATAGACGTATCTCATTTACTTTCTCCGTTAATTTACCCGACAATATAATAAATGGAATTATCAATAACGATGGCAAAGAGGAAAGCATCTGAATATCCAGTTCCGTAGAATGAGGAAAAATAACGGAAAGTTTCCCTAATATCGGAGAAACCGCTAAACCCGGTAATGCATTTAAAGCGGAGATAGACATATCCCTACCAGAGTTATAAGGGGAATTGTGCCCCGGCCTGTCTGTATTCTCATAAAGATTTAGTTTTACGTTTTTATCTAATCAAAACAAACATTTTATGTGAAAGTTCATCATTTTCGCTCTTTCCAAGAGGACTGGACTTGTATCGCTAATAAACCCCAAATAATGTAAATCCAAAAAACATTCCAATCCATAATCTGTTTGGCATAAACGCTCAGTGGAAGCAGTATTCCATTGACTCAAATCATTTTATTAACAAAAAAACTAAAGAAAAATGAAAGACTCAAATTTCAGAAATGGCGATGCCAAAACAGCGATTTTTGGCTCAGAAGTGATGTTGACACCCTCTCCAGTAGATAAGATTCCTGATGGCCCTACAACCCCGGAGATCGCTTATCAAATGGTTAAAGACGAGACTTTCGCACAAACACAGCCTCGCTTGAACCTAGCTACATTCGTTACTACGTATATGGACGAGTACGCGACAAAATTGATGAACGAAGCTATCAACATCAACTATATTGACGAAACAGAGTATCCGAGAATCGCTGTTATGAACGCCAAATGTATTAATATCATGGCGAGTCTTTGGAATTCTCCCGAGCAAGAAAAATGGAAAACCGGAGCCTTGGCTATCGGTTCTTCAGAGGCTTGTATGCTAGGTGGTGTAGCCGCTTGGTTACGTTGGCGCAAAAAGAGACAAGCACAAGGTAAACCAACTGACAAGCCTAATTTCGTGATCTCTACTGGCTTCCAAGTCGTATGGGAGAAATTCGCCCAGCTATGGCAAATCGAAATGCGTGAAGTTCCCTTGACTTTAGACAAGACGACACTTGATCCGGAAGAAGCACTTAAGATGTGTGACGAGAACACGATTTGTATCGTTCCTATCCAAGGTGTAACATGGACAGGACTGAACGATGACGTAGAAGCCTTGGACAAAGCGCTCGACGCATACAATGCCAAGACCGGTTATGATATACCTATCCACGTAGATGCCGCCAGCGGTGGTTTTATCCTTCCGTTCTTAAGCCCGGAGACAAAATGGGACTTCCGTTTGAAATGGGTTCTTTCTATCAGCACATCCGGACATAAATTCGGATTGGTTTACCCGGGATTGGGTTGGGTTGTTTGGAAAGACAAGAAATATTTGCCGGAAGAAATGGCATTCAGCGTAAACTATCTTGGAGCGAATATCACTCAGGTCGGTTTGAACTTCTCTCGTCCTGCCGCACAAATCCTCGGACAATACTATCAATTTATTCGTCTCGGATTCGAGGGCTACAAACAAATCCAATATAACAGTATGGAAATAACGAAATACATCCACCAAGAAATCGGTAAGATGGCCCCATTCGTTAATTACAGCAACGAGGTTGTGAATCCATTGTTTATTTGGTACATGAAACCGGATTACGCTAAGAACGCCAAATGGACACTTTACGATTTGCAAGATAAATTGCAACAAAGCGGTTGGATGGTTCCAGCGTATACACTACCGAAGAAGCTGGATAACTACGTGGTTATGCGTGTCGTAGTTCGTCAAGGTTTCAGCCGTGATATGGCCGATATGTTATTAGGTGATATCAAGAACGCTGTAGCTGCATTGGAGAAACTTGAATATCCGACTCCTACTCGCATCGCTCAAGACAAGAACGTTCCGGTTAAGGGTAAGGTATTTACTCACACCGCAATGAGCAACGCTAAGAAATAAAAACAAAATTCATCAAGGCGTGCATGAAAGGACTATCAGTGTTTTCATACACGCCTTCTTTAATCCAATTCATATATGGACAAAAAAATAACGATCGCCCAAATAAAGGAAGTAGCTCAACAGGCTTACGATCTTTACAAGACAAATACGGATGGTAAGAATGCCGATTACATTCCTTATCTGGCGAATATCAATAAAAATCTATTCGGAATCAGTATTTGCCTTTTAAACGGACAAACCATCGAGGTGGGAGATTCCGAATATCGTTTCGGTATCGAATCCGTATCGAAAGTACACACCGCTATCTTGGTACTGCGCCAATACGGAGCGAAAGAATTATTGGAGAAAATTGGTGCCGACGCTACCGGATTGCCATTTAACTCCATCATCGCTATCCTATTGGAAAACGACCATCCTTCTACCCCATTGGTAAATGCCGGCGCTATCACGGCTTGTAGTATGGTGAAGCCTGTCGGTGATTCCAAACAGAAGTGGGATGCTATCGTAGCCAATATCACGGATTTGTGCGGAAGCGCACCGCAGTTGATCGACGAACTCTATAAATCCGAGTCCGCAACGAACTTCAATAACCGCTCCATCGCTTGGTTGCTAAAGAATTACAATCGCATTTATGACGATCCGGATATGTCTTTGGATCTGTATACCCGTCAATGTTCTTTGGGTATCACGGCTAAGCAACTATCTGTCGCTGCCGCTACGGTCGCAAATTTAGGTCTTAATCCTGTGACAAAGAAACAAGTATTCGATGCAGAATTATCTCCGAAGATCACTTCCATGATCTCTACCGTAGGTTTTTATGAACACACCGGTGATTGGTTGTACACTTCCGGTATTCCCGCAAAAACTGGCGTAGGCGGTGGTGTCATGGGTGTACTTCCCGGACAATTCGGTATTTCCGCATTCGCTCCTCCTATTGACCAAGCTGGTAACTCTGTAAAGGCACAGCTTGCTATTAAGTATGTAATGAATAAACTCGGATTGAACGTGTTCAACGGTCACCGTGTGACGATCGTTGACTAATAGACTGAATCAGTTTAAACGAGAAGTAGTATAGAAAAAGTGTTTCATTACGATGGGCTGTTATACCATCTAAATGAAACACTTTATTTTTGTATCAATAAAAATCGGATCAATTCTCCGACACGACCCAAGCCGAATCGTATACTTCCGTATTCGGGGTCTTATAATACATATCCTTTTCTTGAGGAATGCTTAATTTATAGGTCTTCCCACCTGTCACCAACTTACGATCACGGAGCCAAGGATTAAAACGTTTCAAGTCCGCATAAGTGATCCCATGCTCTTTAGCGAAAGCCGACAGATTCTGTATATCTTGGCTTACAGCCACGTCTACGGTAGAGATCGGCTTATACAGGTCACGGGCACGAAGCACAAAACCGTACTTCGACGGATTCTCGAAAATTTGCTTGATCGCCATGATTCGATAAATATAACGGGTAGTCTCCTCCACCAGCCAGAGATCAAAGGAGGAATCCGCATCTTGTTTGACCAGCTCACCGGATATACGTCCCATGCCGCCATTATAAGAAGCGGCTACCGCCGCCCAATCTCCATATTTCTTATAGGCGGCCTTCAAATAGCGGCAAGCCGCCCCGGTCGCTTTCTCCACATGGCAACGCTCATCGACCGTCGGGGTGATTGTCAAACCATACTCCTTGCCGTGCCCTCCAGTAATTGCCACATCCCGACAGCACGAGCCGGAGAGGATACACGGGGGTCCAAATGGCTTTCTATCACCGCTAGATATTTGAAATCATCGGGAATGCCGTTCGCCTTCAAGATCGGCTCGATCACCGGGAAATAACGGTTCGCCCGCTTGATCAGAAGCATCGTCGTAGAATGGAAATAAGTAAAGCTACTCAATTCACGGTCATAGGCTTCCCGCATATCATAGCGGGTAATATCGATTAGTTTCCCACAAAAAGGAACCGAGGACGGAACATCCGGCGACAGGGTCATGGATGAGACAACCGGACGGCTCTCTATCACTTTTTCCACGTCATTCGAACCCATCGAGATACATGCGGTCAAGCAAACGACGCCTCCACATAAAAAACTAGCTAAATTATTCTTGGATATTCTCATTTTCATCTTGAATTGTTTTAGGTCTAAGAATGTTTATATCGCCTTTTTCCTTGTACTTAATACCATCGGAACCTTCGGCTTCTATCACATAAAAATACACACCCGGCTGAACGTATTTACCACCTTTCTTACCATCCCATCCTTGGGCCGGATCTGTCCAGTAATACATCTGTAGGCCCCAGCGATTAAATATCCATGCCTTAAATTTCACCAACGACTTATAGGCAACCCGGAACTCATCATTAATTCCGGGCGTGGTACCCGGGGAGAATGCGTTCGGTATCATCAGATAAGACTCCGAGATATCAATCTGAACCTCATCTTCCGTGCTGCAAGTAGTGCTTTGGTCGCTTACTTCCAACTTGATGATAAAAGTCCCGGATTGGTTGAACGTATAATCCACTTCCTCACCCGTAAAACGAACAACCGGATTATCTTCTTCCCCTTGCCGATAGATTTTCCAATTAAACAGGGCGGCTGTCGGCGTATTCGCGATAGCCGAGAATTGAACAGTGGCGGGAGCGCAATAACCGCTCTTCGTCGTATTCATATTCGGGGCCTCTTGCTCAATCAGCAACGTGTCTATATGAGCATCTACCGCAGCGGCCTGATATTCATCGATACAAAGCGTGACCTCCTTTCCAAAATGACGAGCGAAATAATCGCCTTTCACACAGATCTCCGTATCACACCAAGGAGCGGGAATGGATTTACCGAACAAATTACCCTCGATGACCGCCGTCTCTTGTTTAGAGGTATATTCTTTTTTATCCGAATTATATTCCAATGTATTATAAATAACATCAAATTGGCGAGACAGTTCACGTCTTGTTCCCGTATTCGGCCAATAATAATAAATAGGTTGGATCGTACCTGTCCCAGCCAAGACCAATCCGCTACATGGATCGCTATTATCGGAGACATGCAGGTTGGATATGTTTAAGGTGTATTTGCTGTAATCAACGATCCAGACGTAACGAGATACGGCTCCTTCCTCGACAAAATAGCATATCCCTCCTCTACATTCCGAATGGTGGAAGTAGTTCCATTTTGGGTGGAAGCGACTTTCTCAGCCTCCAATCGTTTGGTTTTATAACGGTACCATTGATGCGAAGAAGAAGAGGATGAAGTATAACTAATCGTCACGTTATCCATTCCATACACCAAGTAGACCTCAAGCCGCTCGGCGGAATCGCCGGAACTCTGCGTGGCTTTCATCGGGCTACCACTTCCTCCCGTCACCACATATTGAGCATACGAGACAGCCACTACAAACACAAAACTTAGCGATAACAGTATCTTTCTTAATTCCTTCTTTAGCATATATAGTCTAAAAATTACGGTTCCAAAATTAGGGAAATAAAAGGACATACGTAGCATGATAAGCAAAATTCACTATCTTTGTCACAAAATACTCCGAACAGCAAATGAACAAGATTAGTATATACGCATTGACGTTCTTTTTAAGTTTATCGAGCGTAACCGTTTATTCCCAAAAGAATAATAAGCAAGTTATTTTTACTAACGAACAAGGGAGCGATATATTTTATCATACCATCGAACGCGGACAAACCGTATACGCCATAGCGACCATGTATGGCGTAAGCGTAGAGGATATTTATCGGTTGAATCCGGAAAGTAAAGAAGGGATCAAGGCCGGTTCTACGTTAAGAATCCCGCAGAAGGACTCCGCTATCGCACCTTCCGGCAAAGCAGATAACTATACATACCATACGATCCAGCCGAAAGAGACCTTGTACTCTTTATCCATTAAATATTCAGTGCCCGCCACGGATATTATCGCCGCCAATCCGGGTCTCTCCACATCGACCTTTACGATTGGCAAGAATATCCGGATCCCGCCGACACGACTGGAAACCTTGCCTACTACGGAAAAAAAGACCGTACAGAAGGAAATGGAATATACCATACAGAAAAAAGAGACCATGTACCGTATCTGCCGGAAGTTCGATATTTCCAGCGTGGAGCTTTTAAGACTCAACCCCGAGCTGAAAAACGGAGTGAAAGCGGGCATGGTTATCAAGATACCGGTAGCCAGTGAAGAAGTGATCACCCAAAACATGAGACAACCGGAAGAGCGTGAGGTGAACGCCCTCCTTTCTACTCCTAAAGATATAAAGAAGGTAAACCGTATCCAAGTCGCCTTATTGTTGCCGTTCATGACGAACGAGACAACGCAATCATCCGCGACCTCCCGTTTCGTGGAATATTACGAGGGATTGCTATTGGCGGTCGACAGCTTGCGAAATATGGGAACCTCTATCGAGCTATCGGTATATGATACTGGAAACGGTACGAAGAAAGTCAAGGAGATATTGAAAGAAGACGCGTTATCAAACGCTAATTTGATCATTGGCGCCGTACAGAACGACCAAATCGGATTGATCGCTGATTTTGCCCAAAAGCATAATATCAAATACGTGATCCCTTTCACCTCCAAGAATGATGATGTCTTGTCAAACGCGAATGTTTATCAAGTAAACACACCTCATTCCTATTTATACTCCAAGGCGGCACAAGCCGGATGCGATTTATTCTCGGATTACAATATCATACTTGTCAATATAAAGGATAAAGAAGAAAAGCCGGAATTTATCAAAGCCTTCAAGACGGAGATGCAGCAACGCGATATCCCGTTTAAGGAAGTAACTTATAAAGGGGACACTTTCGCCACGGATATAGAGGCAGCCATGGTAAGGGACAAGCGGAATGTGGTATTGCCAACCTCCGCCTCCTTAGATGCGGTGAATAAGATCAAGGCACCGCTCCGTATGCTTTCCGAGTTGAAAGAGGAGGAGAAAGAGCCTTATATGGTCAACCTATTCGGTTATCCGGAATGGCAGACCTATACAAGAGAGTGTCTGGAGGACTTCTACGCATTGAACACCTATATCTATAGTAATTTCTATGCGGACAACTTATCTCCGGAAGTCCATAGCTTTTATTCCGATTATAAAAACTGGTATAGCAAGAATTTAATCAACACATTCCCGAAATATGGAATCCTAGGCTTTGACACGGGTATGTATTTCCTAGGCGCCATCAATAAATATGGCTCGAACTTCGAGAATAATCTAGACAAGATCCATTATAAGAGCATCCAGACCGGATTCGATTTCCATAGAGTGAATAATTGGGGCGGTTTTATCAATACGAACTTGTTTATTGTACATTACAAGAATGATTATACGGTAACCCGCAGTGAGGTAAGATAATTGATATGATGACGAAAAAGATATTTGTAGCGATATTTCTGTGCATGGCAAGCTTATCGATTTGCCATGCGCAGAAAAGTACTTTTAAGCAAGAGCTTGCGGTTGGAGCGTCCTTCGGATTAAATTTCTCTAGCGTAAGTTTTGCCCCAAAAGTCCCTACGAAGATGAAACTTGGATTTAACGGGGGAGCGACGATACGTTGGAATACGGAACCCAATTTAGGCATACAGGCGGAATTGAACTTTACCCAACATGGATGGGAAGAGAAGTTTGAGGAGAAACCTCAATATAAATATAGCCGTACGGTAAACTATATGGAGCTTCCGTTCTTGACGCACATCCATTTCGGAAGCAAGCGAGTGCGTGTATTCGTCAATCTAGGGCCTAAAATCGGTTATGCGCTGAGCGAAAGCACGGAGTCGAACCTTAATGGCGAGAACCCGAACGCGAACCGTCCGGACGAACAACATACAATGGAAGTCCAAAAGAAGTTCGATTGGGGGCTTTGCGGCGGACCGGGAATCGAGCTCCGCACCGGAATAGGCTCTTTCCTGTTGGAAGGTCGTTATTACTATGCGCTGGGCGATATGTTCAATAGCCGTAAAGGAGACACTTTCTCTAAATCTTCCAGCCAAATAATATCCGCGAAACTAACCTATCTGATTCCCATCTTTAGTAAATAAAGGGGATGGACTCGTGATATCGTAACAATCAATTGAAGATCTGTACCGCAAGTAATCCCACTCACGGGATAAGAACGGTGGAAAATATAGCCAAGCTCCGAACGATCTGATCTTTTCACGGACGTGAAGAGATCTTTTCACGCTCGTGATACGATCGTTTCACCCTTGTGAAAAGATCATTCACATCCGTGAAAAGATCTTTGGATACAGGCGTACAAGCTACTTCCGATAATACCTTTATCCAACAGGAAGGTTCTACAGTAATAAATCATGAATACAATGGGGAACGCATCTAACTATCATTATTGTTGAGGTGACCTACTATAAAAGAAAAGGCCATCCGTCACGGACAGCCAATCTCATTGTTAACCTTAAATCTAATACCATGAAAAACACAGTGCAAATATAGAGACTTTATGTTATGCAGCATAATTTTCCAACAAGAAAAGCTTGATCATTAACTTTATTTAAGACAAACATGCTATACAACATAGAATTCAGCTCTTTTTATCTCGTTTTTTCTATTAACAGCGAAATACTACCACTATAAATATTTCTTACCTTTGCATTTATAAACATAAATATGGATTAATATAAGAAATCATGCTAATTATAGGTATAGCGGGCGGGACTGGTTCCGGGAAAACTACAGTGGTAAAAAAGATCATAGAGAGTTTACCTCCCGGTGAGGTCGTATTACTCCCTCAAGATTCTTATTACAAAGATAACAGCCATGTGCCAGTAGAGAAACGTCAATATATTAATTTCGACCATCCCGACGCATTTGATTGGCCGCTCCTCTCAGAGCAAGTCACCTTGCTGAAAGAGGGGAAATGCATCGAGCAGCCGACTTATTCTTATCTTACCTGCTGCCGATTGCCCGAGACCATTCATATCGAGCCTCGTGATGTTGTCATCATCGAAGGGATCCTCGCTTTATGCGACCCTCAATTACGAGACTTGATGGACTTGAAAGTATTTGTCGATACAGATTCGGACGAACGTCTTATCCGTGTGATCCAACGGGATATGATCGAGAGAGGACGCACGGCGGAAGCGGTAATGGAACGCTATACCCGGGTACTAAAGCCTATGCACCTGCAATTTATAGAGCCTAGCAAACGATATGCCGACCTAATTATACCCGAAGGAGGAAGCAACCAGATCGCCATCAATATCTTGAAAATGTTTATCGAGAACAATCTGGGGCTTCCCCATACAGAAAATCAATAAACCAATCGTTCCGACAGGGATCTCCCCAATATAAATGCGTGTACCCCGCCAATACGTTCTTGTAGCGATATAGCGGGGTATCCGTTTGACCTCCTTTCGCCGTAAAGGCTTTCGCTACCGAAGGCAGCGGGCTTTCCATAGGCACGATCCGGGAATAATGGAACTCATGCCCTCGTAAGACATCATTCTTATAGCATAAAGTCCGATACCCTAAACGTAACTTCATGTTCTCCATCGTGGCGGATTGCGGTAATACACCGACCATTGGATAGGCATTCCCATCCGTACCGATAATCTCTTTACAGAGATACATCATCCCCCCACATTCCGCCAGCAACTTCGCCCCCACTTCCACAAAGGATGAATCGATTCACGCATCCCGGAATTCATGCTCAACTCCGATAAATATAACTCGGGATATCCACCCGGCAAATAGACAAAATCGGCCTCCGGTAAACAATCATCCCTCAATGGACTGAAATAGGTAATCTTGCCTAGAGTAGATAAGAAATGTATATTTTCCTCATATGAGAAATTAAAAGCGGGATCACGGGCGATGGCTATATTTAAGTTTGCCTTTGAAACAGTCCTCATGACTTCCTTAACCCGAGGAACTGGCTGTCGCTCTGGCAAAGCCGTGATTGCCAACAGGCGGTCTATATCCACATGCTCCTCCACCAAGCAAGCAACCCGGTCCGCAAACTCCTCAAAGCAAAAGTCCTCATCCAACGACAACCCCAAATGCCGGCTCGGGATCTCTACATCCGCACACTTCGGTAGATAGCCTAACGCTTCCACACCCGCATCCTCACACGCTTGTCTCAAGAAAGAATAATGACTCTCCGACGCCACGAAATTAAATACCGCCCCCACGACATTCAGATCTTTCCGAAAATTCCGGAAGCCATAAAGCAAGGGAGCCACCGAATAAGCCGTACTTTTAGCGTTCACCACCAATACGATCGGTATCCGCAATAAACCGGAGATCTCCGCACTACTCCCTCGCATGGCATCGTAGCCATCGAACAGCCCCATCACCCCTTCGGTCACGGCTACATCCGCATTCGAGGTATACCGGGCATATAAATCCTTGATATGCCCTTCCGACATCATGAAACCATCCAAATTCACGGAAGCGCAACCAGCCGCCATTTTATGATGACGAGTATCTATATAATCCGGCCCACACTTAAAAGGTTGCACCCGTAAAGAACGATTTCTCAAGGCACGAAGCAATCCTAAGGTAAAAGTAGTCTTCCCGCTTCCCGACGAAGCGGCACCTATTAGCAAATGAGATCTCATGTATAATGTTTCTAATTTATCTGGGAAACAAAGATATGAAACCAACTCGTAAATGTAACATAGAAATAACATAAATTCTTGTTATACTATAAATCGATCCTATTATATTCGCTGCATGAAACAAAAAGAATAAGTAGTTAGTGAAAACAAGATTAGCCATATTATATAGTATTTGTTGCATATCAATGTTTCAGGGCACGACTTTTTCCCAAACAAGCACTTTTGCCCACCGGAACGACAGTTCCAGTCTAGCGCCTTTATCTACTTGGGGAAGAATCCAAAGACAAACCGACAAGATAATTACCAGCAATGTTTTCCAAATGACCTATATCGGGGTACCGTTGATCGTTAGCGGTTTGATTATCAAAAATGAGGACGATCATTTTCAGAGTTTGCGCAATACATATATTCCAAATTTCCGATACCATTACGACGATTACCTGCAATATCTACCTGCCGTAGCGATGCTTGGCTTAAAAATAGGCGGTGTACAAGGAAGAAGCTCTTGGTCCCGAATGCTCGTATCCGAAGCCATCACCGCCAGTATCATGGGAGCGACCATCAATACGGTGAAACATACGGCAAATGTCACCCGTCCGGATGGTTCGAACAATCATTCTTTCCCTTCCGGGCACACGGCCATGGCATTTATGGCCGCCACCATGTTGCATAAAGAATACGGGACGACCCGTAGCCCTTGGTATAGTATAGGAGGCTATACGGTAGCGACCGCCACGGCCGTATCCCGTATGCTCAATAACAAGCACTGGCTATCGGATGTAATGGTTGGTGCCGGAATCGGGATCTTATCGACCGAGGTTGGATATTTTCTAACGGATTTGATCTTCAAGGACAAAGGTCTCACCCATAGCTATCTGGGATTCGAGACATTCAATTACCAGCGAAATCCCTCTTTTTTCGGAATCTATATGGGGTTTAGCTTGATGCCGACAAAGTTTAATCTGGCTCCGGATGTGCAATTAAAAGCATCGCCGGGAAGTACGGCCGGATTTGAAGGCGCTTGGTTCATGAATCGTTATATAGGCTTCGGCGGACGCATCTCGGCGACAAGCATGCCTTTATCCCTTACGAAACCCTTGGCGAATCCGACAGTTCCCGGTACGACCTATCAAGTGAACGCCCTAAAATCCGATCCTCTCGACATGATCGGCGGATACATCGGCTCCTACCTATCGTATCCGGTGACCAATCGATTTCTCTTGGGCACGAAACTGCTAATCGGATGTAATTACAGCCCAGCCTCCCGAATATCAGCATTGGGCGTGGAGGAAGGCAAACCGGAAACGATTGAGAAAGAGATCGTAAACACGAATAAAGCGTTTAATATAGGATATAGCACAAACGCCTCTTTCTCATACATATTGCATCCTAATCTAAATGTGCGGGTATTTCTCGATTATACTTTTATCCCCTCACGATTCGTATCATACATAGCCAACCCCAAAAAAGAAACCGATCGCTTCGAGCATCATAAGACCTTACAGGCCTTGACGCTCGGAGCATCGGTAAATATCATGCTTTGGTAGATTTAAAAATCAATATTGCTCCTTCTCGTTCGGGAAGTCTTGAGATTTCACGTCCTCGATGTACGCTTGTACGGCACGGGTAATCTCCTCCCCTAAATTAGCGTAGCGACGTAAGAAACGGGGAGAAAAGCCTTGATTGATACCGAGCATATCATGCATAACCAACACTTGACCATCTACGCCTCCACCGGCGCCAATGCCGATAACCGGATCGTAAGCTCCGAAGCGACACGAGCCGCCAACTCCGCCGGGATCTTTTCCAACACCAAGGCGAAACAACCTATCTCCTCTAGCAAATGGGCATCCTCGATCAGTTTCTTAGCCTCGGCCTCTTCACGGGCACGTACCGTATACGTACCGAATTTATTGATCGATTGCGGCGTCAATCCTAAATGTCCCATAATTGGAATACCGGCACACAAGATACGTTCGATAGATTCCCGAACCTCAGCCCCGCCTTCCAACTTGATACAATCGGCATGCGTCTCTTTCATCACCCGGATAGCGGAGGCCAAGGCTTCTTTAGAGTTTCCTTGGTACGTACCGAAAGGCAGGTCTACCACCACCAGCGCACGATTCACCGCTTTCATGACCGATTTACCATGGTAAATCATCTGGTCGAGCGTAATCGGCAAAGTGGTCACGTTTCCAGCCATTACGTTAGAAGCGGAGTCTCCCACCAAGATCACGTCCATTCCTGCTTGATCGATCAATTTCGCCATCGAATAATCATAGGCGGTAAGCATGGATATTTTCTCACCACGCTGCTTCATCTCTATCAGGCGATGTGTGGTCACCTTTCTATTATCATCTACTTTTGCGACAGACATATTATATTTTTATTAATTGTTTCGGCCGCAAAGGTAAGTATTATTATTTATTTTCAAGACAAACATTCACGGCACTTAAGCCTCTGTCGCCACGTTCAAGGTCGAACGTCACGATATCGTTCACGGAGATATCATCCACAACATTGTTCACGTGAAAGAAATACTTTTCCGTCCCCGACAAGTCACGGATAAACCCGAACCCTTTTGCCTCATTAAAATAGTCTACCCTGCCCCTTAAGATAACGGGAGCCACATCCTCTTTCTTAGGAGTCGAGATCAAGATATCTTCCTGATTTATCTCTTCTTTTTGACGAAGTTCGGGAGGGACAGAGGTGATCATCCCATTTTCATCCACATAAGCGATCATATCCTCAAAGCTAGTCGCCTTGCCGGACGATTTTCTTTCCTCTTTCCTATTCTGTTTCTCTACTCGGCGGGCTTGTTTCTTTTTCTCGTTTTCACGTTTACCAATGATGCGTATTTTGCCATACAGTCAATTTTAATTTATACTAAGGCCTCACGTTCCGTGAAGCGTTGTTTATACTAACTTAGCGTGAGAATTGATGATTAAAGGAGAGATCCGCTTAATAATAATATAAAAAGAAGAACTTTGTCGATAATGATTCTAGACTCAAACTTTCGCAAAGATAATAAAATAAACGGAGAAAACCTTATAGATCCTCTCATTTAAGAATAAAAAAACTTACTTTTGCATCCTATACCAAAAAGCATTTATGAAACTACTTTTTTTTGATTTAGAGACTACCGGCATAAAATACTGGAGAAATGGCGTCCACCAAATAAGTGGGGAGATCGTAATTGATGGGGTTACGAAGGAATCTTTTAATTTCAATGTCTGCCCACATCCCCAATGTGAGATAGAGGAAGAAGCGCTTCGCATTTGCAACGTGTCCAAGGAACAGATACAAGCTTATCCTCCCATGCGAGAGGTGTACGTTAAATTCGTGAACATGCTGTCCAAATACGTGGACAAATTTAATAAAAAAGACAAGTTCTTCCTCGTTGGATACAACAACGCCTCTTTCGATAATCACTTCTTGAAAGCCTTCTTCGTACAGAACGGAGATAATTATTTCTACTCATGGTTCTGGGTGACTCGATCGACGTAATGGTATTGTCTACCCAGCATTTGATGCGCAAACGGCATGAGATGACAGATTTCAAGCAGGAAACGGTGGCAAGGGCTTTAGGCATACAAATAGATTCCGCGAAATTGCACGACGCATCCTATGATATTCAATTAACTAAAGAGATTTATAATAGGATATCCTCCCTCTCATTTATGGGTTGATTGATTCTTTTTATAAATTATCGTTTTTGACTATAGGTTGATTTAATTATCTTTACGGCGTAGAATCAATTTTTAAGATGTCTGTGAAACATAGTATCCGTATTTTCTTCATCTTTATTATCGCTCTCGTATATACAGGTTCCTTGACTGCCCAAGAAAAGGCGTATCCGAAAAACGGAGAGGGCATCACTCTTTTTCTCAAACGCTTCAACCGTACCGGCGGGACGTATCAGAAAGAGTTTATCGAGCTTAATAAAGGGAAGTTGGGTAAAAATAACACTCTGCGCATGGGCGTAAAATATACCTTGCCTCCGCTCGCCTCCGCCCCTCAGAAGAAGAATTATCAGCCCCTATTCGGCAAGTCGCTAGCCAGTTACAAAGTAACCTCTTCCGATTTAAAGGAGCTTGCTTTTATCTGGTCAGCGGTCATGGCGGTCCGGACCCCGGGGCGATCGGTAAAATGGGCTCCCATGAATTGCATGAGGATGAATACGCTTACGACATCATGCTACGTCTGGCACGCAATCTTTTAACGCGAGGCGCAAAGGTACATATTATCATCCAAGACGCAAAGGACGGAATACGTGACCAGCAATTCCTCAATAACAGCAAACGGGAAACTTGTATGGGTAGTCCGATCCCCCTCAGCCAAGTAAGCCGTCTGGATCAGCGTTGCGCCAAGATAAACAGCTTGAGCCGGAAAGATAAAGAAACTTATAAGAGAGCGATATTCATCCATGTGGACAGCCGGAGCCGACATCAAAGGACCGATGTCTTTTTCTATCATAAGCCCAAGGATCAACGAGCAAGCGCTTGGCTAAAACGATGAAATCCACTTTCTCGCGCAAATACAACCGCCACCAGCCGGGCCGGGGATTCTCGGGCACGGTAGACGATCGTAACTTATATGTATTACGTCACACGACCCCGACCTCCGTATTCGTCGAATTGGGCAACATACAAAACCAATACGACCAACAACGGATCATCCTCAGCAACAATCGGCAAGCCTTGGCCAACTGGCTTTGCGAGGGTTTTGTCACGGATTATAATTATTATAGGAAGTAGCATCCCTAATGATCTATTATACCAACACATATCCTGCGGCAGAAATGTTATATGAGCAATCTTAACAGCAATGTAACATATATTTATTATATAAGTTAATTGGCTTATCTAGAAAACGATACAAATATAGATATTTTTATTTGTAAAACATTTGTAAAACAAAAAACATCTTAACCATCGAAGATAGAGACATCAATTTACATCATTCGGAACCCGCCTATAAATTAACTATCTCTGTAAGCTTACGGTACAAATGCACAGAGACAGGTGACAGGAAAGACAACTTGTTATTTGAATAACGAATATTTCATATGAATGACAAGAACGATCGTTTAAAAAGAATCAAGCCGCCCAACCTTCACAAGCGGAGCGGCTGAAAAACCTAAAACACTAATACCGTGAAAAACACTACTATTCCCGATATGGGAATTCTCATGTCGGGGATTTTCTATCTCTTTTTACGAGCCAACCACCTAACGACATAACCGATGCCAATTACGACCAATCCGGATAACAAGCCTATCGCCCACCCTCCTACCTCGATCTTGAAAGACTCCCATCGGGACAACTCCTTCTCCACAGGGATCAGGACCTCTACCTTCCGATCCACATAGGTCTCTTTTGACGGGAGATATAACGTATCCCGGGGAACCCTCATGTTAGCGATCACGTTTCCAAGGCTATCCAATGCGAACATAAGCTCAACGTTCTTCGTGTTCGCTATATCCAACCACCGGAGAACCACCTTCCCATTCTCATCGCATTCCATCAACGCACGGATGGAGGCGCTATCTACAGGCATGGGGTAAGGTATTAGCTTGTCTATATAGATCGAGTCTATACGATTCTCGATAGCGACAGGCTGTATCTTGGTTCGACACCCGGACAAGGCGAGGATACCGCTATCGCCAGCATCCCGCAAATCATTCCCGTTCTCATAGCAGATTCCACCCGGCTATCACGTCCGACATATCGGCCTCTCTCCCATTCTCAAATCGGCTCATCCTGCCACAATCCGAATCATCTGCTCACGGTCGTTGATGTCGATGGGATCATCAGCAGGGATACCAGAGTAATCGGCCACGGCCTTAATGTAAGCCTCCGTATCATTCTCGTTTTCCGGAGCCCATCTTCCTATCATCTTGCGGATCGTATCCAGCTTATAGTTCCGGTAATAGTTAGACAGGATCTTAAAGATCGCCCTGTAACCGTATGCCATCGATTTAAATTGCTTGAACTCTCGATCAGAGCTTGTCTTCTCGCCTTGGAAGACATCGCTGTTCCTCCTGATGTTCCCGGGGTTGTTGTTTCTCAACCCTCTGGGCAGACTATTATTTCTCATTTTCCACTCCCCTTATTTATATAATCAACAACCGCTTTCGCTATCTCCTCCGGATCAGTCCGGTGCTTGGCGATCTCTCCAGCCAGCATCAACACTTGCTGGTAATCGTTACGGACTTGTCTCTGCCTTCTCGAAAATGGATTTCACCTCGATAATCCCAAGACCAATAGCCCCGATCATCGTTACAACCGGGAATATAGGTATATGGTACCCGTAGAAAATGTCCAGATACCATATGCCGGCCATCTGCATGCAATCCACAACGGTCAAAGCGATAAGCAGGTTGTAATACCTCGCCAACTTGTCAACCGTCCGCTTGAAACCGTAGCTGGATCTTACCTCGCCACGTAACTTAGCCTTTCTTATCCCGCTACATAGATCTGCCATGGCAGCGAAAAACACAAGCATGTATAATCCGAATACTATCCACGCCACGATAAAAATCTCATTTAATTCTTTCATACTTCCGATCCTTTAATTGTTATTATATGTTGATTCCTAATAATCTCATCATCATCTCCACTTTCCTCTCCAAGGCACGATAGTCGGCCAGTGTCACCCTTGGGGGTTCCGGGGGAAGATCGTCGGGAGGTTCGGGAGAGGCATCGGCGGCTATCATTGGCCTCACCGCTTCCTCCATGTCGGTATCCTCGTCAAGCAATACGGTCTCGGCGGCTACCGGATCGTCGATCTCCTCATAGTGCCCGGGGAGTTCTTCCAAGGGGGTATCCAGCCTCTCGCCGCCTAGGTGATAGGTCTTGCCTAGATAGATTTCCGGTCCGGTTATCCATCCGTCACTGATACGGCGGAAAACCTTGCCGTCCTCCGCTATCAGATGCTTGTTATTAGATTCGTCTGTTCTCATGACTCCGTTTTTTCTGATATGGGTTTGATTCTCGATGCGTAAGCGGACCAGTTCGTGGCCGTCTTATAGGTATCCACGGCATCGTCCGGCACGTAGATAGGACAGTTGTTGCCGTTCGTCAAGGCTCCGCTGGTGAGGGGGAAGGGGGTGGTGGAGAGGACTATAATAAAAGCCAAATTTGGTGTATTTCTAATGAGATCTATATTATAAGTCATCTTTGAAAAATTAGCCAAAGGAGTTAAATCTATTGATTGAAGATTTATACAAGAACTGAAGGCATCGGGAAATCTAGTTATGTTTGTCCAACTCTCCAAAGGAGTTAAATCTATGTATGATAACGAAAAACAACCGCTAAATAAAGAATCTGCGGATCTCATGTCAATCCATCCCCTAACAGGAGTTAAATCTATTGATTTTAGAGATTGACATGAGCTGAAAAAAGATGAAGAATCAGTCAATTTTGTCCATGAAGCTAAAGGTGCTAAATCAATAGATCCTAATCTTTCACAGTGATTAAAAAAATCCTTTGCGGTACGGATATTTATCCAATTCGCTAAAGGAGTTAAATCTGTTGTCTCTAAAGATTTACAAGCCGACATAAAATAATCTGCAGAGTCTACATTCACCCAACTGGCTAAAGGAGTTAAATTTATATTTTTTAAAGAAGAACATCCTTCAATAAAACGATTAGCGCTGCGAACTTTACTCCACCTTGATAATGGAGTCAAATCTATAGACTCAAGGGAGTTACAATAATCAAAGAGGCTATCAGCATTAATAACTTGTTCCCATTTTCTTAAAGGTTCTAGATTTATCGATTTAAGAGCGGTACAATAATATAAAAGGCCAGAAGCGTTTTCAACGTTAATCCAATTGGCTAAAGGTGTAAGATTTATTTGAGAAAAATTGCATCTATAAAAAATTGAAGAAACGTCGATTATATTTATCCAGTTAGCCAAAGGAGCCAAATCTATATTTTTTAGTGATGAACAAAATGCAAAAAGATTGGCGGCACGATAAACTTTCGTCCATTTGGCCAAAGGAGTCAAATCTAGAGAAACAAGAGAAGAGCACTCATAAAATAAACCATACGCATCTTTAATCTTTTCCATAATAGCCAAAGGAGCTAAGTCTATATGAACAAGAGAAGAGCATTTAAAAAATAAAGAGCTAACTGTCGTTCTATCCACATCGTTCTTAAATACATCACCAACATATACCACTTTTTTACAATTATTAAAAGTAATATTATTCACATTGCTGTTTCCTATAGACCAATAAGCACATAAACAGTCCTTTGCCCCAACACATTCAGAAACATCCTCACAATTTATAATTTCCACTTGATGAAAACCTTTGTCCGAATAGGTATGTGTATATTGTTTTGAACCTTCTCCATTAGCGTTGTCAATATTACCATCTCCCCAATCTATTATATAGTTTGCTGTAAGAGACGTAATATCTATCATACAAGATAGACCATCCAACATCATCTGGATATTCCCATTTTCTACAGGTTTAAGTGGCAATGGATTTATATCTAATTCAGCATTAACAGTGATCGCAAACGTTCCGACATTTACAGTATTTATATACTCATAGCAAGATGGATGGATGATCTCATAATCATATGTACCTTTTAACAGTTGTAATGTACATTCTCCATACAAATTTGTTTCTTTGGATTTACCGTCGCAAGACACCGTGGCTCCTTTCAAAAAATCTCCATTCTTAATTTTTACGATAAATTTCACAGCAACTGTAGCATATACCTCTACCGTATCACTCGAATCAGTAACAATTGCAGGGAAATTAAATGTATTATTTCCATATCCCGTAGCTTCCACAGTCCCGGATACAGCCTCCCCACCCCGGATGTATACATATCCGTTAGTGTCTGTCACATAACGTTTGTCGCCAATGATCACGGATGCCCCAGAAGGATAAACGTTTTGACCGTACACCTTTACCCGTATCGTACGCAAGGGGATATAGGTGATGGTATAGGTTTGCGTACGGGTGCCCGCCACCAGATAGGAATCCGAGAAGTCTTGGTGATTATCGCATTTAAAATTAAAGTCTATCACGCTATCATCATCCGCCGTTACTTTATAAGTATACTCATTAACCTTCTCGAACTCGAGATCACAGTCGAATACCCCGTTTGTAATTGATTTCGATTGAGAGGAACGGAACACGAAGGTCGTAATCGTGGGAGGTAAAAGATTAGTGTAAGTGATAACCAACTCCGGGAAGGCATCCCGACATTTCGCTAGCTTATCCTCCGTTGCGGTAATGACATGCAGTTTGCCGGTAACTACGGCCTTAGTCAGATTGTTCCCGTTCTCATCGATACCACCCACCTTGATCAATTTATACACATCATTCAAGTTGTTCGCATTGGCATTGATGTTGATTAGGCGCACACGGTTCAGCACGGGATTCTTCATACCTAAGCAGCGCTCCACAAGGTAAAGAACGTTTATCCCCGTATCCTCGCAAACGATCGTAGTCAGTTTCGTAACCCCGGCTATATCGAAATAAGCGTCCGTAAGCTTGGATTGATTACGGAGGTTAAGCCCGTGAGGGTAGCCGGGAGATACAGCTTGGAGAGGATACCGGCGGCAGGCAACACCACGGAGGTGATGGACGTGCCTTGGGCGTAGACCTCCTCCATGTTCTCGCATCCGGAGATATCCACCGCCTGCCTCAAGTTCGGGCAGTTACGGATGTCCAGCTTGCGGAGCATGTTGTTCGTTCCGATCGAGAGTACGGTAAGGTTCGTGTTCTGATAGCCCGACACGCCGCTACCGATCAACAACTCAGAGAGGCGGGTAGCCTTGGATACGTCGATCGTACCGGCGTACAACCCCGACATATCCCCAAAGATTTCACCCGGCTCGCCCCATAGATGATCGTCTCGGTGTCATTAAACACGATGTCGGGGGCCTCAATCAATACCGGCACGTCCTTGTAGGTACGTTGCCCCACCATGTAGGAACCGTACTTTACACGGGTATACTGATCGGCGTACGGGATGATCGTCATGTTGGCCGACGGGGACACGCCGTCCATTCCCGGGGCGTATAGAGACGCAAGGTCGCGAAATCCGAGAGGAAACTGCCCGCCGTGTACTTGCTATCGACATAAAGGAAGCGGTTATACGTCCACCACTTACGGTTCTCGATACGGGAGCTTGGGCGGCGTACAGGTAAGACCCGTTGCCCTCCTCTATCAGCGGGTCGATATACTTGAAACGACCGTCGGCGTTGTAGATCGCCTCGCACCATTTGTCCGATTGCTCGCCGTTCAACACGGACATGATCAAGTCGTACGAGAGCAATCCACGGGTACGGATATCCTTGTACATCGCCTCGATCTCGGAAGGGAAACATTTCTCAAGGTTGTTCCACAACACGCTACTCTCACCGTTCCAGACGTTTAGCGTACCTATCTTGTCGTGATACTCTATATTGTATCCGAAAGCGATCAACCCCTCGTTATTCAGGCCGAAACAGGTGTCGTTATCATAGAAGATAAAGATCCATTTCCCCTCCTCATGGAAATAGGTAAGGAACATGTTCTTCGCCCGCTGGTCCACCATACCGAACAACTCGGTGATAAGGTAGTAGGCGATCAAGTTATCAAGGTTGAAATGATTCCGAACCTCGTTCTTGAATTTCTCCAAGTTATCCTTGGTGGATACGACCCATGAGGTAACGGCCATAAGCTTCTCCGGCTTGCGGGTGCCCGCTCGTACTCGGCGTTGATAGCGTCATCGTCCGGATAGCGGGACTCGAAGTCGTTCATCCAGTCCGTCCCGGAGAAATCGGCGGACTTGAAGAGGCAACGATCGGAGGTGTTGTTCGAGAATTCCCAGCTCTCATCACCATCAGAAAACCCAAAGGTCTCGGCGGTGGACTTGTCGTTGTTGAAATTATACTTACCCACGAACTCGAGCGTATCACTGGCCGTCTCACGGTGGAAGATGGCTATCGGGTAGCCGTCTACCGTTGTGCGGACCTCCTTGTTTGTCTTTTGGGGCGGGGTGGTAAGCCCCATCTCTATCAATAGGGAATTGATGACCTTGGCCATACCCGTGTTGTGCGTACCGGAAGACTCGGCGAAATCCGCTTTCACGCAAAAGGCGTTCACGGGGATACTATCCGCCCGTAACGCGTATGTGGGCGATGTCCTTCCGCTCTCCGTGTAGGTGATATCGGCCTTGAACTTGAACTTCCAGTTCTTCCTCGGATAATATTGGGAGGAGGTACCTTGCACGTCATTCTGGACGTTCTCGCAAGAGAAAGATCGCCCGGGTTCTTGCAAGTCCGTAAAATAGACCTTGTTTGTTTTCTTATCGCCTTTATAAGTAGGCAACGGCCCCTCGAAGATCAAGCAAGGCAATCGCTCCAACACCTTTTGATAGGTGATATCCCCATAATCATTATATACTTGGTTCCGGTTGTAGATAGCCAGCGCCTTGTCGTAATCGTCCAGATCGCCTATGAAGTTATCGAGCATCTGGTATTGGTTCAAGTCGTTATCGTAGACACGGATGTTATACAGGTCGATCGTACAGCCCTCGCTACCGATCACGATATCCTGCGGAACCTTCTGCTGGAAATTATCCTCCGACGGATATTGCGCCGCCCCGGACATGATGCCGTTGATATAGATGTATATTAAACGGTTTAGCGTGCGTTTCTCAACCACGAAGGAGATGCGAACCCTCTCCTCCTCCTTGAACCGGGTGTCGATCGTGGTCTGCTCGGACGAGAACACCGCTTTCTGGGAAGATATCTGAAGGCCGATTCCCCCGTTCACGCACTCGATAGCGATAGCCTCGTAATCGGTCACGTCGCGGGTGGAGAACTCGAACTCGATGGTCTTACCCGTGGCCCGGAAATCATCCTTGAATATCTTCAGCGGGATACGCACACGGGCGTCACCCGACACACGGAGGGAGGTGCTATCCCGTTCCGAGATCCAGCCGTTCGTCTTGAAGTTGAAGCCGGTCAGATCCGCGGATATATCCCCGTATTTCCACTCGTTACGGTTATTGTCATTATTGCTCCGGTTCTGCGAGGTCAGCCAGAGTTGCAGGTTCGCCTTCTCCGGCTCCACGATCACCTCGGCGGGGGATACGGTGAGCGTAAAGGTCCGGGAGGCCGACCCGCTGGATATCTTTAGGGAGAGATCTCCCGACTGGGGAATACGGTAATTCCACTCGTGCAAGGTGCGGTCTACGCTCTGCGTGGATACCGTGGCGTTGTTGGCCGATAACATAACCTCCGATAGCGAGGAGTCCGGCGTATAGACCACGAAGGGGATCGTGAGCCGGTCGTATTGCCGCGCGACGGTCTGGGCGAAAGAAGAGGCCACGATAGGCGTGTTATCCCCCTCCACGATACAGATAAGGTCGTTGGTAAGCGTGTTGCTCCGGATCAGCTCCTCGTTGATAAGGGCCGTCATGTAGACTTGAAGCAAGTGCGCCCCGTGCGTCTGCCTAGGGATCACGTAGGTCAATTGCCGGTTCGAGGCGCTGGTCTCCACCGTTCCCAACTCCTTCCCGTCCAGTACAAAATGCACCGTCTTGTTGATGGCCCCCACGGGCGTATAGCGATACACGATCTCCCCAGAATAGACGAGCGCCGGGTCTATGGAGGAGGATATGGACATGGATATCACCTCAATCGTATAGGATAGGGAACGTGACGATCCCGTGCTATCCTTCACGGTTACCCTTACCGTGTTGGAGCCGGTGATCAAGTGTTCCGTCGGATCGAAATAATTATTGCCCTGCGAGATGGATACCATGCCCACCTTCTGGCTGTTCACGGTGTAAGTGGCCGTTCCCGGCCCGGTCTCGGAACCGTCATCCTGATAGACGCTCGTGAAATTGTATCCCACGGTGACGGCGGCCCCCTCTACCGTGGTGATGAGCGTATCGGTGACGCTCATGAGTTTCATGGTCACGCCGCCACCACCACCTCCACCTCCGATCTCGGAGAGGTTCTTCACCGTCCAGAGCGAGCTACCGGCCTCTTGCACCAGCACACGGGACTCGTCCGGATCTTGGTCTACGATCTCATCCACGTTGGTAAGCTCGCCCAGCGAGCTAGCCCCGCCGCCGCCACCGCTTCCGGAGCCTACCGGGATAGCGTCCGATACGACAATGCCCCCGGAGGTAAGATACAGATTACCGTCTTTCGAGTAGCCGTTATCCACCTTCTTTTCCAGCAATTTCTTGATCGCCTCCAGCTCCTTGGCATAATCCCCGTCCAATTTACCGAGCAGGTCTTTCAGCCGGACCTTGACGTACGAGACGTTAAGACCTTTCTCCTCCAAGGCCGGCAAAGAGTTTACGAAATCCATGCTCTCCGCTACACGGAGATCCTCTACGCTAAGGGAACCCGCCTCTATAGCGTTCTTTACGATCGGGGTTAAAGTCTCGACCAGTTCTTTAATTTCTTCGAGAGTATATGCCATGGGATCAAGATTGCTTATAGGGTTACCGTCTCGTTAAATATCCTGTCGAAAGCGTTTTGCACCTTCGTATACGCGCTTATCCATTCCTCTCCGGTAAGGCTGTCCGGGGATTCTTGGAAGAAAGAGAGCCTTTTGTTACGATCAGCGGACGCATACCCGATACGGGTACCGGCATCGTATATGTAGGCATCTATATGCTGGAATGGCTCGCTTTCCTTACGGGATGCCTCTATTTTCACGAAACCCGTGGAAGACAGGGCTTCCGTCAAGGACTTATTGATTGTCGTTGTTTCCATTTTTCTTTGTTTTAAGGGTTAGTAACTCGTTCATGGCATTTTTCAAGGGGGCGATAAAGGATGATCCATGATAATCTCCTTGATGGATTCAGCCATAGGTCTCGGAACATCGATAGCTTCCTTGCTGTAGTATATCTTCTTTCCGAAATCAGAGACAGCGATATCCGCCGTACGTCCATAGACCAAGTTTCCTACCTCTTTTGTCAAGTCAATCACTACGGGATCGCCTTCTACCGTAGCGTTAATACTTACTTTACTGAAATCTACTTTCATAATTCTACTGTTTTAAAAAAAATCTATGATCCTAATAAAATATTTCCGTTGTCATCGGTCACTCCGACGATTATGCCGCCCATAACACGAAGACGGACATTGTCTAAGTCAAAATCTGCGGGGTTGAAAGAAACTCCGGGATAATGATAGCGGTACATGTCAGAACTCTTATAAATAGAAAATCCGGAACAACGCATTTGGCCCGTAGCAAATACCGACCCACTGAAAAAGCCTGCGTACTTAGATCCATCCGGAGGAAAATTCGATCCCCATCCGTCTGTTGATCCATATATGCTACGCCAAAAGTGTTGCATATACCAGATATACACGCATGGGTATCAGCGGAATTGCTCCAAGCCCCTACCATCGTTTTACAACTTGTTCCAGTATTGTATGTGTATCCTCCCCCTACTGTCAGCCTAAAGGAGGTATTACCGAAATAGTCAGAGCCAGTCCAGTTAAGACCTTTATAACTATTCAAGGAGAACGCACCGATACTCAAGGTACTGCCTACGACAAGGTCTTTAACGTTTATCAAGTCCGCTTGAATATACCCTCCCGCTATAAGCGTCTGTCCGTTTATTATCACGCTCGCCAATTTGTTCGCTCCCACACTGGCGCTACCTGTAAGTTTCCCTGTTAATTCCGCTTGAAGGGCTTTGGCCAGGTCTTCTTTTGTGATAGACCCACTTTTCGTATAACCTAAAAGAGTGTTGTTTAAGGTAGTCAGATTGACCTTGTTCGATATTTCTTGACTTAATGCCCAAGACAGATCATCGGAAGAGACACCATCTTTCCACGCCATCGATCCTAGATCACCTGAGCTAACCTTGTTCTTGATCGTATTCTGGGTGCTTAGGTCAAACATGGAAAATGTCACGAAACCGTTCAAATTGAGTCGGCTAGCGTTTATCTTGATCGTCTCCGCCGTCTGGTTGATGCTCGATATGATACTATCCTTAGATACCTTCAGATTAATATTGTCAGCGTTCACCTTGATAGCCGTCTCCATCTCGGTTTTCAGCCCGGATACGTCGGTCTTCTTGGCGTACAGCGTCAAGCTCTCATCTACACCGTCCAGCTTTAAGCCTAGGCTTGTCACTGTCTGGTTTATGCTGTCAGTCTTGTCAACATACAAGGATAACGTGCTGGTCGTATTATCCAATTCTACCCCCATGTCCGTCACCGTGCCGTTCAACGTGTCGATCTTTTGGGCGTACATGCCGATCTTCTCGTCCGTCTGCAGAAAAAGGGTGGACATCTCCAACCGTAGATCCTCCACGGGATGCGTGGACATCTGGACGTTGTAGATATATATTTCCCCCGTATAATTCAAGATGAAATCACCTGTTCCGTTCCATTTGCCGGAAAATTCCTCTTGAACGAAGGTATCCGTAATCGCCAACGGTTTGCTTACGTGAAGCCCCTGTCCGGAGAATCCGGACGTTAACGTACCGGCGGTCTTTACCATGTACATGAACGATACGTAATAGCTAGGCCATACCTTCGTCCCGTCGGGCATCTCCAGTTGGCCGTCCGGTTTGTTCTTCAGGTAGGAGTTTAATTGCTTTACTCCCGAGTTCTTGATATAAAGGGCCTTGCGGCTGGATACCTCCACGATTCCTGTAACCTTATCCTTCTCAGCGTAGAAGGAATCGTTCACGGCCATGAAACGCTCCTTCACCGTGAATAACGAAACGTCGTTACCGAGTACCCATCCTACCGTATCAGCGGAGAAAGAGGCGTTCGTGAGGCAATTATCCTTCTCCGATAGCTCGTAGCGCACGGAAGACATCTCGCTGGAAAGCCTGCCTTCCACGATCTCGAACTTGGTCTTCACGTTCTCCCCCGTATCGAGCATGAACTGCCCACGGGCGTAAAGATTCTCCACGTATATACATCGCCCTCCAGCCTCCCGAAATAAGGCGTTACCAGACCGTTCATGTTTCCCACCCGTACCTTCACGCAGTTTTCCGGATCGGTCTTCATCCACGGATCACGTCCATGTAGGGCGTGCCGAACTCATCCACCGTGGTGATCTTCATGATGCCGCTGCGGGTGGAGTTATCCGGATTGTCCACACGACAAAGGGTATCCCTTTTGGCTATATCCGATAGATTTCCCACGAAATTCGTGAAACGGAGCCAGTCCAGACGGTTCTCGCCGTCGGAGAGGTCCCCTACGGCCACTTCCACCACCTTCAGCTCGTACGACTTGGTCATCTTGTAGTCGTTCTGCAAGGTAGGATCGCCTTGAAACTGCTGTACCATGAGGATATCGCCTTCCCGGAACGGTTGTACAACCTGCCTCCGTCGGTATCCAAGTAGATCCGGCCGGTCTCCGGGTCGTAATGATCCACCTCCATCATTCCGGCGAAGATGCGGTTATCATTCTCGCCAAGCAGTTGCGAGACCACGAACGTATATACTTTAAGCTCGTTGCGTACCGAGATCGAATCGATCTCCAGCTTGTATTTAGTCTCCTCCACACCGGCGGCGTTCGTCACCTTGTAAGGCGCTATCATGAATCCCGTCCCGTTCGGGAAACCGGAGGCGAATGTAGGAGAGGAAAGGGAACCGGCGAACATGGAGTCATGCTTCACCTTCAAGTCCTTCACCCATGCCGTGCCGTCGGCGAAGATACGGAAACCGTTCTCGTGCTTGAAACTATCAGCGTCACGGTCTGAGTAGATGGAGGATTCCAGCCCGGCAAGGATGATATCCTTCTCGAACGTGATATTACCCGCCGCCATATCGTCGATGTCCTTGCGAAGGTAACGCAGGTCCAGATCCTCGATCGCCAGGATCTCGCAGGTATCCAAGGCCGTGACATGGCCGAAGCCATCCAGCATGACGGAGGATATCGCCTGTTTCTTCGCGGCCTCCACGCTCTCCGCTATCGATGTGTCCGCATGGGATACCCTATACGCATATCGGCTCTTCTCTATCATGATACCCACTCCCTCTCGAAGCTCTATGGCCGTAGCATCTCCTCCTTCGGAGGAGCCTGCATAGGCTCCATAGATGGGGTATGTACCCCACCTACGGCATCCAACACCTTACCCGTGCGAGGAAGGGCTTTTTTGCGTGTCAATCTATGTATAACATCGCTCATATCCACTAACCACAATTTTGTCCGACATTTCTATTCATAAGGGATGCCACTCAACTTAGCAGTGTCATCAGAATACCCGACCGCCGTCATTAGAGTCTTCGCTTCCGAAAAATTCAGAGTACACCCGACGACTAGATATGTTCCTGATAAGATGGGATCGTAAAACACGTAACCCAGCGCCGGATTGCCGCCCATTTTTACATTTACCGATATTTTCTCGTTTTTGGTGGTAAAATTCGAATGGATCGTGCACATCAGCAATCTCTCTAGGATATCGGTCTGGCCCGCCCGGGTATAAGATAACTGGAACTCAAAGCCGCCTGCCGTCTTTCTCAATATATTGCCCTTGCCAATAGGAACCTTTCCCTCGTTGGCGGAGATGCATTTCAAGGTGATGTCATCGAAATCACTCGCCACCTTCCTGTTCACGTAACTCTTGAACTCGTAATCCTCCGTGTCAAGCTTTTCGCCCTTATCATCCTCCAACTCCAGGCTCACATTATCTATAAGGATGTTTTCACCCTGTCCGGTGGAAACACGTCAATGCCGTCCAAGGTAGGATTGGATACGATACAATACCGTAATCTCATGACCATGTATCCGCTAGACAGGGGAACGGGTACCCTCGTCCCGTCCGTCTGGTCCTTCCTCGATATCCCGAAAGCGCCGGAGGAAAGTATATGCGCCACCTGCCCGTTGGTTCTCCATGCGTTCGCAATCCGGGAGCTTGTCAAAGGAACGGAAGCAAACACCAAGCAAACTTCCGGATGGAACGAGTCCTCCCGACACGGGTTTCCACCCCTCCTCCGTATAAGGGTTATTGCAATAATACGAGACCGGGCTCCCCTCGTTATCCATCAACACCAAGTCACCATAGAGAGCCATGCCCCTTGTCCTCTTGTCATCCTCCGTCACCTCCGAGTCAAACGGATCGTCACGCGTATTGATATAAGCGTCAACCTTGATCCTCACATATACCTTGGAGTCGGACCCGATAAGAAAACAACCCCTGCCATCGAACTCCCACAAGTTGGAAGCCGAGCCGTTGCCTGTATAGATCATCTCGCACCCGTGAGGGTACCGCCCGACGAACGCTTGTCCTCATAGCACAGAAACCGCCCGCCCTTCCATGGCGGACACTTGCCATAGGCCTTCAAGGTAAATTTAGGTTGGTCCGAAGTTGACTTCAGATCGTCCAGTGAATCCTCCTCTATCCCATAAGACAGTATATCGCCTCCTGCAGAGGCGTACAATGAGCTGGTGATCGTCACGTTATTGACCAACTCCTCGAACCCGTAGCTTGAGTCCGTCGAGGCGAAACCTATATCGTGGAGATTACCAAGGCTGAAATTAATGGTCTCGTCCGCCTCGAAAGCGAACGTGGCGTAATCGAAACGTTTCAGGGGCAACCCGTTCCTGACGGTGTTATAATCGTATATATAAAGGTTGGCATCCTTCTGCACCATCATCAACCCGAAAGGCTTCAGGACCTCCTCTATCACCTCACGACATGACATAGGCTCACCATCCTCGTCATAGAAATTACCGGACATCATATAAAGCCTATGCAACACGGTCTCCGTCGAGAGCCACGTGATACCCTCCGCCCTCGTGGTACAGCCTATATACAACTTTTGGAAAGGGAGCCCGAGGCGATCGAGCAACGCCTGATATGCGAGAAGAGCGGCACGATATCGCCGTACTTGTTCTCCGAAGCGTCTAAGTATCTCAATCGCTCCATTATATTGAAATCCGATGCCTTGAACGTCACCCCGTATGGCGGGACAGCGGATAATTCCTCCCCATAAAGCTCGGAGTCAAGCCAACCGACCCAATACAAGGATCCGGAGCGGTAAAACTTGACCAGATATCCCCTCATATCATCCGTATGCAGGTCAACGAACTGGAACACGCTCTCGCTTATGAGGCTCATCGTCGCTTGCGATCCCCTTACCGGATCCAGCTTACGTACCTCGGGGTACTCGATGGAGAATGCGTCGGCCCTCGCCTTGACTTCCACCGCTTGCACGGGGCTTCCTGTCAATATCTCAAACCGGTTCAAGATGTTATCTTGCCCCTTGAACTCATGATAATACCTAATATCCATCACCTACCCCTCCTTGCTATGCGATCGCCGTTCTTCAGCACGCCGACCAATTCATCATACTTTATCTTGAATACGACCTCACCGTCCCCTCCTTGGTCTTTAGGCCCTTCCCGTTGGCTATCTGGAATAGCGTCGCCTGTTGGCTGCCATTCAGGATCATCTCGCCGCCATTCACACGGGCGAGATTCATGTCACCCGTCGGATTTCCTTGAACAATACCGCCACCGGCGAACTTCGGAATAGCAGCAAAAGCGGCGATGGCGGCGGCGATAGCCCCACCAATAGCCACTATATTTAATGGGAAAGGTAATTTTGCGGCGCTTTTTCCTGCCTCTGATGCCCCTGCCGCCGTGTTAGCGGCAACCTCCTCTACCGCCGTTGTCTTTTTAACTGTCGCTGCCGTAAGATCTGCCGCCGCCCCTGTAGCCGCATTAGCAACTTTAGTCGTTGTAACGGTGGTATCGATCACAGCTTCCTCCTGTTTTGCCTTACCCAGTTTTTTTGTGATCTCCGTAAGGCTATCGATCGTCTTGACTATGCTCATGAAAGCGTCCACGGAGTTCATCATGCGTTCCATACCGCAAGAATACGTTCCCATACGGAAGCGTCCTCATCGCTGAACACCTCGTTCAAGTTAGAGAAGCTGACACGAGCCGGTCGCGCTGGAGCTACCTCTTTCACGCCGGAATACATCCCCTCAGAAAGCTCCTTGGTCAAGTCCTTGACATCCTTCTTCACCTCGGCGATCTTCAAGGCCTCATCCAATCTGGTGACATTGTTTAAAGCCTCATTCAAGCATCGATGAAATCCTCGGCGTTCTTACCGTATTCGGCCTTGATAGCGTCGAGGTTTCCTTTCGCAGCCTTTATTCTATCCTCCAGCTCGTCCGTATCCCCACCGATCTTACCCTTAAGCTATCCACGTAATCCCGTCTGGAATCACGATCCGCCCGTAGCTTCTCGATATCCGTTCTCTTGTAATCGAAGGTCTTGTCACGCTCTTTGTACACAGGGACCTTAAACACCTCCTTTCTTAACGAATCAGCGGACTCCGTTAGAGCCAAGGCGAACGCCTTGCCGGCCTCCCCGATATCCTCCATACCGGCGATCTCCCGCAAGGTCTTCTCCGTAAGCTCCAGTTTTGCCTTCGTATATTGCTTCTCTGTCAAGTAGTTCTCGCGTATTGGCCGGAAAGCTTGTTCATCTCATCCCAGTAATCGGTCTCGGTCTCATAGATCTTGCTGGCAGGGACTCCCGCCTTGGCGGTCTGGAACGTCTTGTTCCCCTTCGCTTGTTCCGGGGTGAGAAGACCTGACAAAGTCTCATAGGTCGCCTTATTCAGTCTTTTCAACTCGCGGTCATATTCTGTCTCTGTAAGAACCCTATTCTCCAGCTTATTAGTTAACTCCGTGACAGATTTAGCGTATTCCTCCTCAGCTTTCTCAAGGTCAGTCTTCTTCTTTTTCTTCGTATCTGGTTCCTCCACGGGGATCGAGGCGCTTGCTAATATGTTTTTCTCGAATAGCTCAAGCTGTTTTCCCGTGTCATCGGCTATTCTTGCCAGTTGATTAAACCGTTTTAAATCATTAGGCACATCCCTAAAGCTATCATAGTTGTAACCTCCACCCCTAAGTGTCACGTTATTCCTTGAGGCCTTTAACGCATTCGCCAATCCCTCTCTAGTCCCGCCATATTTAGCCAATATATCCCTTTGGGAATCCTCGGTCTCCAGCTTTTTTCGTTGGTAGAACTCCACGGCGGCGGCATCCTTCAACAACTTTATCCGCTCCGCTACCTTGGTATTGATATCGCCATTGATCTTCAAGGAATCCTTGTTTATGTCATAGGATGTCCCAAGCAAGCCGTTGATCTCCCCCAAGGCATTCCTGCGAACGATCTCGGACTCCTTGATATCCGAGGCTATTTTATAGAGGCGTTGCAACTTGTCAGCATCCTCCGGGCGACCGATCGTCAACGTCTCCTTTTCATAATCAGAGAACATTGCCTTAATCTTTTTAGCCTCCTCCCTAGCGGATATGATCTTGGCGATCAGTATCGCAATGCCCGTGAACACGGCGGTTGGTAACATGGACATGAAAGCCACACGGATAGCCCTTATTGATCGGGAAAACGCAACACTCATAGTTGCCGCCCCACTTCGAGCTTTCCATGCGATCTCATCAAAAGCGGTCCCGGCAACTTTAGCGGTCTTCGACGCGGCAACCATAGCCGATCGTTGGGCGATCGCCAATTGGCTCACTAGCCATTTGAAGAAGCGTCCTAAAGTGACCCCAGTAAGTACCGCTACCAATTGAGCGACCAAAGCGTGGATATTCTTCGTGCCCAGCTGAACCGACTTAGTGATGGAATCAATCAATCTCTTATATGCGTCCTGTATGCCCATATTCTGGGTAAACTCCTGAAAAGCGTTTTTCAAGCGATTAAGGGAGGTCTCGATATTGTCCGTATCGACATTCGGGAGCATCTCGTCGAGAGCGGCGGCTAACTTTGGCAAGACATCCGCGGAAAGTAATTTCCCCTCCCTCATGATCTTGTCAAGCCCCGCCACCGTCGTACCGGCGGCCTTCGCCATCGCCTGCATGGCGATAGGGAGACGCTCACCCAGCTGTCCCCTCAGCTCCTCGGCCTGTATCTTTCCCTTACCCATCATTTGCGTGACAGCGAGGAACACCCCGTTCGTCTCGTCAGCGGATAGCCCGAAAGCGCCCGAGGCGCGGGATAAGGACTCGAACAGCTTCCGTTGATCCTCCATCGGCATGTTGGCGTTGCTGGCCGCAGCCGTGAACTTGGCGAAATTCCCGGTCAAGTCATTGACGTAGACCCATATTTCCTTGCCAGATCCGTCGTAAAACGAAGGTTGTCGCGAACCCTGCCACACTCCCCGACACGTTCTTCAACGCCGTCGTGGCCTTGCTTGTCTCCCTCGCCACCTGTATCAACTGTGAGAAGAAGCTTGACAGGCTCACGCCAGCGAAACCCATGGCGGCAGCGAACGTGAGGATATGCGCCTGCATGGAACGGAAAGCGCTTTTCACGCTATTCGTACCTTTCTTGAAATTCTCCGTGAGGAGATTTATCGCGATGCTGAATGATAATTTTCCCGCCATATCAATTATCATTTAAGTAGTGATTGAACTCCCCGGACATGAACCGGTCAAACATTCCCTTGTTACGGTCCATCTCCTCCGCGGCTTTCCGCTCCCGCTCCTCGACCTCCCACGGGAAAACATAGAAGTCACGTACCGTACAGATCTTCCTCGTATCGATGTGCGGGGCCACGGCGAGAAACGTCCAAAGCCTCTGGCTCTCCATCCCCTCACGCTTACGCCTATCCAAGGCCCTCACGAGCGCAGGGATATCCGATATCTCCAACTCGTCCATGACATAATGCGGATCCAGCCCGCAGATACGATAAGGTCTGAGGCCAAGTCGCGCATGCGGTATCCATCGCCTGATCCGCCAGCCTCTCCCTTATCCACCGTATCCGTGAACTGCACCAACAACACGTTCTCCAATTCCATCTCGCTCAACATGGCCGACAGCTGCTTCTCATTCCCCGCCACCTCAAGGAACGTCCCGTATGCCATCCTCTCCTTGTTATTCGCCAGCACGGAACAATACAGGAGCCTCGTCAACTCCTCGCAATCCGTATAATCGAAATCCGTGAACGGCTTGCCTAGCATCTGCTCCGCGCGGATGATCGCCTTGATCGTTAACCTAATATTGTATCTCATATTCCCTCTAATAAAAAGAGGGCGACGCGAATCGCCTCCCTCCGTTAACACTCTTGTAATAAACCTACCTTATCCACCAGCCGAGACCGCCCCGTCCTCCAGAGGCCCCGTCCTTGCAGGGTACAGGAACTGGTACAGATAGCCCCGTTCTGGGCCGTCATGTTCAAGGCTGTGATGATAGCCTTGCCCTTTACGACCTCCGCATCCTTGGCGAAGTCCCCGTTGGTCTCCTTCGCCTTCGCCATGATAAAGTCCACCGGGATCCGGCTAGCCATAAGGTCTTTCAGTTTCTTGAATGACAGATGTCCCTCCTTGAACGATATCATGGACTCGCTGGAGATCGTATAACCGAGCTGCCCGGTCAGGAACTCCTTCCAGTTGCCGGACATCTTGTTGGATGTGTCTACCGTGTCGGCAGACAGATCAATATTGCACGATGTCCCGAAAGCGATCGGTAACGTGCTCGAACCATCGGTGACGAAAAGCATCAGTTTGTCACCCATAAGGGTATCAATTGCAGAATCATAAGTTGTCGTCATATTTTTTATGAATTAGAAATTTCGAACAATAATACCTGGATAAACTTTTTATCCTCATAATCCTCGGTCGAGTCTTTCAACCTTATCCGAAGCCCGTTAGATTGATCGCCCTCCAATACGCCTAATATTAATTCGGCGATATCCTGGCTACGATCATAGTTATCACTTACAACATTTATAAAAACTCGGCACTGCTGACTAAAAAGTCCCATTGCGGTGTATTGTGTAGAATACTCATCACGCACATAAAGGATAAAATCACCCTCCGTACCCTTTGGTGCGTATAATGGGAAAATCTTTTCTCCGATTAGAGCAGATAAGTCACCATTCTTTAAAAGTATCTGCCGGATAACTGTCGTTACTTTCAATTTAGATTCACCCCGTTTTATCATCGCCTGTTATTAATTCGTTGAACCGCCCTTTCTACCCCAGAATACAAAAGCCCCATCGCTTTAGGTTCCTCGCTCACGAGCGCATCCGACCAAAAATTATTGGCGGGCATGATCCCTCGTCGCCACCCCTTTTTGGTATACCTCATTTTTGTTCCTTTATCGACAAGGTGCGCATGGCTACCGGCGGGTCGGGCGAATCCAGAAAGAACCCCTAGCTTAGTACGTTTTACCTTATTTGTAAATGATTTCATCAGGTTGTCCGTAACACCGCCAGGGGTTTTCAGTCTTTGTCGTAAATTACGCTTACCCGCCGTTTTAAAAACACTTATTGCGGAGCGTAAACCTGCCTTTATTGTCCGATCCTTTTCAAAGTCCTCGAGCCCTTCAACGAGATTAACTACCGCCTCACGATCTATTAGTTTTACTGTAATCATCACGTATTCATTTTTGATAATGTAACCAGGTAAGTATTATCAGATCTTTGCCAGTCAAGCAAAGAAATAGAATAATAACGCCCTTGATATAGCACTCTTTGTTTTTCGTTTATGACCGGATGATAGCGCACTTGGAATATCAAGGTATTTCCTGTAAATTCTTCCCGCGCATTCATGCCATCCGCATCTCGGATGAGAGACAGTTTTTTCTTATGCCCTTTGCAAGTATAGATTTTAACATACTCCTTGCTTACTGCCCCTGAGGGAGACGTAACAGCCTGAAGTTCTTCAAAAACTAATATTTCACGTAATAATCCGGCTCTCATTTTGAGTAATTTCGATATAATCCAATCAAATGTTTATATGTTGGAACCTCGCTTAGGGTAGACACAAAGGCCACTGTTTCACGACTGTTGTAATAATCACCGACTTGCAGTAGGATAGCGTATTTTAAGGGGGCCGGGATCTCTCCCGGCTTAACCTCTAAATCCTTTAGATCCTCACATACATCTTTAGCAACTGTTATCTCAGCGGCCTCAATCAGCATACGGATATAATCATCATCACCGTATAGGTCTCATCAATGATAAGATGCTGTTTCGCCTGTTCTAAAGCTATGTATGCCATATCTGATAATTTTATTTCATGGAAGCGATAGTGAATGATTCTTTGCGGATAAAGCCCATGTTCCAATAGGATTGGTAATCAATCTCACCGTACCCTTTAAGGCCTGCGTGTAAGGATCCACCAATAATTCGATCCCGCCCCACTGTCCCAAGAAATAATCAGACCAGTTACCGAAAACCGCACCAAACTCATCTGAGGCTTCACCTAACTCTTTCGGTAAGTTATTAGTACGTAACGCACGATAGCCATTTAGCTGCCCGTCCCCATTACCCGTAAAAATGAACCCGCCCGCCCCGGAAGCGTCTTTCACTTTAGTCTTGGCCTTGCGACAAGAGCCGGGTGCAAAATGTAGGAAAGATTTCCAAACAATGCGTTCTGTACATCAGCGTTGGTCTCCATAGCGACGATCTGGGCCCACGTGATATCCCCTTTAATATTCTTGTCAAGAGTATGAAACATACCATCGGGAGTATTTTCCACACCCTTGGTCTTCGCAAATGCCGACTGCTCAATCTTCTGTGCGATAGCTACCGCAATGGCTTGACGAATATAGGCCTCCACAGAAGCGTTCTCCTGCACGAGTAGTTGCTTAGAAATATCCACATAGGCGGTCAATCGCAAAGGCTTAAACAAATTATCCTTGGAGAACGCACCCGCCCCATCCTTGGCCTCAGCATTTTCGCCCTCCCAGAACACGTTAGCCCCCGAGAATTTGGGCCAATAGATATTACCTTGCAATCCGGTCATAAATCGGGCACCCGCACGGGCTAACACCAACGCAGACTGCAAGGGCAGTAGCATCTCCTGTTGCTCCTCATCAACGATCACCCCCGTAACGGCTTCGGTTGTTGCCATAAATGGGGCGCGTTTTTCTATATTTACAGGAACCACGATGCTGCGCTTTTCAGACATTTGCGCACCGGACGTATTGTGCAGAGTCGTGGTGGTCTCAATAACACGGGCCTCCACGTCACTCTGCGGAGTTCCATCCACTAAGTTAGCGATAGCCCGGCGCAAAGAGAATTTCCCCACTTGCGGTTGGTGCTGCTTACCTTTCCCCCGGTTTTCCTCCTCATGCATGGTAATTTCAGTATTGATATCCGCAAGACGACACTGGATTTCCCCTAACACCTTTTGCTCTCCCTCATTCAGCATACGGGTCTCTCTGCGGGCCCCTGCCGTAATCTCTTTTGAACGGGTCGCAAGCTGGTTACGTTCGTCCCGTAATTCCGTAATACTTTTTTCTTTAGGCATAACTCAAATATTTAATGATTTATCGATATTGTCATAATACTCATCCAGCTTGCGCTGTCGCAGTTCCCGCTCGGCTTGCTCCTTTCCTCTCATATAGACCGAGGTTTTTGAATAAGCGCCATCATAGACCGGAGACACGTCAAAAAGTTCCCCGAGTTTTTCAATTGACCTCTTCCAAGTCCCGTCTGATTTTTTCTCCCACGTGTCTTTCTCAACGGTAAAGGCAAAAGAAGATTCGCTAATCTCTCCCCTACGAATATTCTCAAGTAACTCATCCCCCAATGCTGTTCTAGGGGCCTCAAAACGATATTTCAACCCCTTTTGATCGATCTCAAGCCGTAAGCTACCCTCCCCATTTTTATATCGGGCTAAGATTCCTCTCCCCGGGTCATGATTCATCAAGGCGAACACATTGCTTTTTTCAAGCACCCCATCAAGAGCCCCTCGTTGAATGACCTCCTCAAAAGATAGCCCGTCCGATCTAACGTCAAATAGAAGGGCATACCCCTCGACCGTACGTTTTTCCTCATCCGAAACCACTTTATAGGCGGTATTTCTTATTTCTCTATTCTCGTTCATGACCATGTTTTATCTACTAACCACTATTTTGTCCGACAAAATCATTTTTGCTTTGTCGGCAAATCACTATTTTTAACGGGATCCGTTACGGCACGGTCCAAAGTCTGTACATTGACCTGCACGAAAGCGTTATCCCCGTTCCCCTTACGAGGTAAATTATTCTCACGGCGAATCTCATTCGGTGTAGCCGCCCCTACGTTGAATAAATCTTTCCAGTACGCCGCTTGCGCCGCTTTATCGGTGCGAAGGAGAGCGGAGGTATTAAATTCAGCCTTAACGGACCGACGCTCCGACGATAGAAATACTTTCCGATTAATCTCCAACTCTATTTTCGTGATAATCGCTGAGGCCGTATCGGTAAGATAGGCTAATTGTGTCGCCTCAACCGTTGAATAGCTGGATTTACTAAGATCAAAAGCCTTGACAGGGGAGACAGAAAAGAAACGGCATATGTCCACGACATTAAACTGCGAGATTCTAATAATTGCGAGTCTTTCGGGCTGACCGTAATAGGCTGATATCTCATATTTCCCTCCAAGATGACGATACCGTTCGGCCGCCCGGTAACCGGGTTTGTCCGGTTTTCCCATTCTTGGTAATTCTGCTCCTTTTGCTTTTTATCCAGCCTTACCCCCTCGATTGTCAACACCCCGGCCGTATTCGCCCCACTCTTGAAAAAACCAGAAGCGTGGGCCTCGCTATCTGAAGAAATATTCAGCGATTGCCGGGCATGGGTGAGGGTAGAGACCCCTATAATCCCATCGTATGAAAAGTTGAGCACATGGATCATGTCACGGGGTTCCACGAGTTCCCGGAACCCGGTAACCCTGTACCTTTTCCGGTGAATGCCGGAGCTATCGGTTATCCACTCAATCGATACCTGAGGCGTTGGAATATAAATAATTTGCAAGGGATATAAATTTTTATCTCTTTCAATATAGGCGTATCCATTTCCCGTTAATAAGACGGAGGTCATCAACGTTTTAAAGAAAGTAAAACGAGTCATATCCTCGCTAGGCTCTAAATTTAGCAACTCATAAGCTGGATGGTCTTGATAAGGGTTTAAAACCCTCCTTATCCACCTGTACGTCTCCAAGGGGAGAACGGCCACGCTATCCGAGATCAAATCAACGCAACGATAAACAGTGGACAGCAACATCGGTTTATCCCGGCTCGCTAAAAAAGGGGTGATCCCGCCTGTCCAAGCACGAAAATTCGATATCTCCTGTTTGCTCGCTTTTCTTCTTATATCTATCTCTATATCCGTAAAAGGGACTCTCATCTTCAATCGGTGTTTTCATACTAACCATAATTTTGTCGGACAAACTAAATAGCAGCGCTATACCTCGGAGAGGCTAAGTACCACCTAAAGCCATTAATTCAGATATCACCCCGTCTATTTTCTTCTCCTCGTATTGTTTCGTAGGTTTCATATTTCCATTATAATCCAATTTCATGACCACGTTACGATAACAATGCCGGTTGATCACATTATTGTCGAGTATAGCCTTTCCCGAGAGCAATAGCCTTTCCATTTCTTTTGTTGGACGGTTGAAATTACCCAACGACTGGGAGATCGGTATCATATTAAAGCCCTTCTCCGTCGCGTTTATCGTGAACTGGGTAGCGTTCCATTGGTCGTAACCGACCGACTGGATATAAACCTTATCCCGGAGTTTCACGAGATCGTTCAAGATATAGTCGTAATCGGCGACATTTCCGGGCGTGATCGTTATCTCCCCCTGCCGACGCCATTCGCCGTATAGCTCTTTGAAACGTTTTTCTTGCAAGGCAGCCTCCGGAAGATAGTACAACGTCTTAAAATACATTTTTCCGGCCTCCTCATCGGGGAATAAGGCGACATGGACGTAAGGTCACTCGTGCTCGAAAGGTCTATACCCACGAAGCACTCCCTATCAATGAAATCATCTACATTAACAGTCCGAGAGGCGTCCAAGATATAGTGCTCCGGTATCCATACCGTACTTGAGTCGCACCACAGATTTATATTCTTTGTCTTAACCCCGACCTCCTCCGAAGGGGAGTTTATCGCTTTCCACACTTGTTCACGAACATAGGAGGCTTTACGGTTATGCCAAATTGGGATTACTCTTAACCCAACACGTTTCATCCTTCCAATCATCATCCGGATCTAACGAATAAATAGCGGCGAAAAGGGTATCGTCCCTCTTTAATCCTTTCAGAACCTCGGTACACATCGTACGAAATTGATAACATGGTCCCAACTTATCAAAACCTGCTGTCGTTATAATTATCGACATAGGGTTCTCACGCATACCTTGTGAGGACTGCAAGACATCCTTTAGCTTGCCATTCTTCGCCGCATGATACTCATCCAGAAGAAACATGGAGGCGTTAAAGCCGTCCAGTTTACTGTCATCAGCGGCCAATACCCGGAGAACACTCAGAGTTTTCTCGAAATTCACCCGATCCCGATACGGCTCAAGATACTTATGTCCCGGATCCAAGCCTTTCACGAAGTTCGAGCACATCCCGAAGCTTATCTTTGCCTGATCTTTACTATTAGCGGCCAGATATACCTCCGCGTTAGCCTCCCCGTCGTCAATTAAATGATATAGGCAAAGGGCCGCGGCCAAGGCAGACTTACCTTGTTTTCTTGCCATCTCAATATAGACGGACTTAACGAGCCTTGTCCCGTCAGTTTTTACATAAAACCCATAGATACACGCAACAATAAACATCTGCCACGGAGCTAAAATGAAAGGTTTACCTGCATGCCTTCCAGTATAATGTCTCAAAATAGCGATAAACTCTATTACCTCATCCACTTTCTCTTCTCTAAACTCGTACCTATCGTCCTCTATCAAGGAAAAAAATCTTTCGGCGGCTAATTTTATATATTCACCGGCTACGATTTTCCCGGAAAGGACCTCCTGCGCATACTGGTAATACCCTTTCATCGCTTCTCTACCTTTTTCGCTTTTTTCTTAAAATACTCCTCCATCGGGCTACTGCCGGTTTTATCATCTTTCATTGCGCTAATATGGGAGCGGCTTTTAACCGTCAAGCCGTACTCTGTCATAATCTTCATAACCTGGGCATAGTTTTTAGTCGCAATATTCTGGGCGGGATTTGCGGCCATCTCATACTTTATCTGCACGATGGGACCTTCCTCCAGCATTATGTCCGTGGCCTGTAAATACATCTCATAAGAAGTCGCAAGCATACGGAGCGCTCCCAAATCAATATTCTGGATCGCCTTTCGTTTATTCAATTCCTTTACGACATCGGTCATGAACTTCTTTGTCTCATCGGATAATTTATCCGGCATATCAAATTTCACCGCCATACCACACAGTTTACCTATCAACCATAAAAATGTCCGACAGTGATACATGTTAAAATTTTAACGATTCCAAAAATCAAAATTTACCCGTGCGTGTAAAGCTGGGTTCGGTGAGGTTTCGAGGGGCGGAAGCGCTAAAAAATACCCCCATACCCCTCCCCCCTAACGTGGAACATCACTCGTGGAACGTTATCTTCGATTATGGACGGCCTGATGGTGTCTCTTACACAAGCTCATAAGGTTATTCAAGTCATAGGCTAATAAATATCTCTGTTCCGGATCGGTCACGTCCATAAAGCTAACTATATGGTGTATATCCTCAGCCGGTACAACCCTGCCATCTTTCTCGCACATCTCGCATAACGGCGATATGGCGAACTTCATGGCCCGAAGCCGACGCCAGCGCTCGGAATTATATATCTTACGACGCTCGGCATCATATTGGCTATCATTCTTCTGTTTCTGATGACCCGTTTTGGGCCTGTATATTGTCGGCATAATTTACCTCCTTTAGTTGCTGATTATCTTTCATTACTTGATATCGAATCATTTGAAAGCGATACTTGAAATGCCTTATTATCTCATCATCGGTCCTCAATGTTGAGGCCGCCGGATCCCGTATCACGAATAAAATCGTTTCCTGAAAAATATCCTCATTGCCGTAATACCCACAACCCGAGACCAGCCCCTACAACAGACCTCGAACAGGTCTTTATACAACCGCCCCAACGCATTTGCGATAAATCCGTTCGTCTTATTCCTTCTTTGCCTTGTCCTCATCCAGCTTAAAGTTTCCCGCCTCATCAAGAAGCGCCTCGATACTACGTGTTACCATCCCCCTGATTATCACGGATACCTTGGAACCCGTCCTCTCCGATAGCTCTTTTAAAAGCATCCATGTTCTCTCATCAAACCTGATCGACCTCCTTGTCCTATCCATTTACGCTCCCTCCCTTGTATTTATTGATTCTAGCCTTAACCGCCTGCATCAAGGCCTCCTGCTTGTCGGCCTTTCCCGATATCGCTTTCATCACGTCCTCATCCATCGTTCCCTTCGTGAGTAAATGGTAAATCTGTACCGGCCTCGATTGCCCCTGCCTGTGCAGCCTGGCGCAGGCTTGCTGGTACAATTCCAATGACCATGTCAAACCGTACCAAACGATGATATTCCCTCCCTTTTGCAGATTCAACCCGTGACCCGCCCCCGCCGGATGGGCCATCAAGACCCGTATCTTTCCGGCGTTCCAGTCATCTATATCTTTACCGCCTACGAGCTCACGGGGCTTGTAGGCTCTCAATTTCCGTTTGATGCGGCCGATATCGTGCCGGAAAGAGTAAAAGATCAAGACAGGTTCTCCATTGGCCCCCTCGACTATCTCCTCCAGCGCCTCAAGTTTATAGTCGTGTATCTCGTGTACGTTCCGATCGGCGTCGTATATCGCGCCGTTGCTGAATTGCAGCAATTTATTCGACAGAGCGGCGGCGTTCACGGCGGATATGGGGCTTTCCTCGTCTTGATCCAACAACCGTAAGACCTCCGTTCTCTCAAAGTCCTCATATCGAGCCCGGATATCGTCCGGTAAAGAGATCTCTGCCGTATGATCCAAGCGCGGCGGTAATTCCAGATAATCCTCGGCTTTCATCGACACGCAGATATCGGATATCTTTTGGTATATCGCTTTCTCCGACCCGTCAAGTATCTTGTAGTCGAATACGACTTGCCCATTGCTCCGGCCTGGACGAAAGTACTTTTCCCGGTATCTCGTGATTGTTTTCTCCAGCCTCTCCCCCTGATCCAGTAAGTAAATCTGACTCCAGATGTCACACAAGCCATTCGGGGCCGGCGTGCCGGTCAAGCCGACTACGCGATCGATCTGCGGCCGCACAAGACGAAGTGCCTTGAAACGCTGCGCTTTCGGATTCTTAAAGCTGGACAGTTCATCTATCACCAACATGTCAAAAGGCAATGATCCCCGATATTGGGCGACCAACCAGCATACGTTCTCCCTATTGATCACGTAAATATCGGCCTCCTTACGTAATGCTCCTTACGTTGGCGCTCAGTCCCCAGCACCTTGGAAACCCGAAGATGTTTTAGATGATCCCATTTCTCGACCTCCTTGGTCCAAGTATCCTCGGCGACCCTTTTGGGAGCTATTACCAAGACCTTACTAACTTCCAAGTCCTCATACATCAGCCGGTTTATGGCCGTCAATGTAGAAACCGTCTTGCCACATCCCATATCCAGAAAGCAACCCGAGGCGGGATGATTTAAAATGAAATCAACCGTATATCGTTGATAGTTATGTAAATTACTCTCGTTCATTTTCAAGTCTCATTAAAAAGTTGTTTAACGTCCCGATCGAATCGATCACCTCCGAGACGAACCCGAGGATCTCAACTCAAGCTGTCTTAGTAGCTGCTTTTCGGTAGGCTTTTTCCCGGTCGTCTTCAGTTCCGCCCAGTATGTCCGCCCTCCGGGCATCAAGATTAACCTATCGGGATAACCCGTCTCATAGGGGGAAGAAAACTTCAGAGCCTTACCGCCCAGTTTCTTGATCGCCTCCCTTAATTTTCTCTCCAAGAGTTTCTCGCTTGTTTTCTTTCGCAATATCGACTCTTGCAATTGTTTGTATCCCTTATCACTCATCCGGTAATTTTTTAATTGTAATTAAATATGCGGCTATGAAACCAACGTAACCCACCTCCCTATATATAACCCTCTATAGTACCTATTTTACCTCCTTATTTACCCTAGCTACAATAGGTAGATTACATATTTATCTTAAATAGATATTTTTTTAGTTACTATAGTTACATTAACTATAATAAAAAGAAAACCAATAAATTAATCCGCAACCAAAAGTGTAACCAAGGTTTAAAAGACAGTCACACCAGTTACATCTTCATCTGAACGTAACCATCCCTTTTGTACCCCATACGTATTGAATCGGACGGCCTTCTTGATTTTTTCCCATCCTTGAAGGTTATCCATGATACGGGATATACGAAGACTTATCCTCCGGTCCGACATTACGCCGACACCGAGGTTCGGGCACTCGTTCAAAATCTCCGCCACGCACACCCTTTCACGTTTAACCGTACCGGGAGCGTAGGTCCGGTCATCGTCCGTACGGAAATAATTCCTCCTTTGCTCCTGACCTAACGAGGCCCAATTGACGGGTAATCCCCTATCCAGGTACTCCTCTATCAACCCCTGCCACTCATCCACCTCCTTATATTCCTCTTGGACGGACTCCATCGCCTTGGAAAGCTCCTCCGGCAGCTTTAGCGATATCCCGTTCTCGTAATGGCTGACGGCCTCCGCCCATACCTGCCCGACGATGTCGGGAGTGAGATCCTCCCAAAGGTTATATCTCGCAGGACTCACCGCCACCCGGATAGGCCAGTATCGCCTCTCCCCGGAGGCATCACGAAGGAACTGGCTCTCGTTCGTCGTAGCGAAAAAGACATTCTGTCTAGGTCGATGCACGTCATTCTTTCCGTAAGGGGCGTGGAAATCGTCAGCCTCTTCGACAGGAAATTCTTGATCGCCTCTACCTCTGCCTTCCTGAACCCCACGAGCTCCCCGATCTCGATTATGAATTTACCCCTTAAATGTTTCGCGGCATCTTCCGGCTTGTCCGGGGAAGGCATGGAGCTACTGAACCATGACCTCCTGACCGCCATTTTCTCCAGGATCGTAGATTTTCCGCACCCTTGAGTACCTACGAGAACCACTATCTGGTCAAACTTGGTGCCCGGCTCGTACGCCCTGTACACGGCGGCGGTGAAGACTAAGCGGGTTATCCGGCGATTTAACTCGGTATCCTCGGTACCCAGATAATCGATAAACAAGGTATCCAGCCTTGAAACGCCATCCCATTTCCGCCCCTCCAGATAGTCCTTTACCGGATGGAACGCGTTATCCCGGCAAATCGTCTCAAGGCCATCCGCTATTTTCTGCCGGGACTCTATCCTCCAAGGTCCTTAGACAAATATATCCTTAACCGGGCCTCGTCATCATCCCGGATAAACGGCTCGTTATCCTGCGTTCCCCTCCAAGGGGCATTCTTAGCAACGCCTTCCTGTCATCGAATAGGTTGTAGGCGAAACAGTCTCTCAACCTCGGATCATTCCTTAAGATCAACTCGATATTGTTTGGTGTCGGGGAATAATTACCCTTGGAGTCGGTATCCATCTCCTCCAGCCATGTATCATCGTCTTCCCCGTCCATGATACCGGCGAAATCCTCCCCGGCGCTCCTTAACTTCTCCCCGGCCAACGTGCGGCGGGTCTCCCTGTCACGGGCGCACAGGTCCTCCATGGCCCTGAACGAGGGATAACGATCCATACGTGTGCCGTTCTTGACGACATTCTCGTCACGGTCACCGAACAGGTGGATCCGGACGAGATCGAAGGCGTTGCACAAGGTTCCGCCAACCGGATCCGTCCCATGATGGGAGTAAGCGAACGTGTCATCATATACGATGAGCCCCGCCGCCGTGCTGCCGTTCCTGTACGTATAGCGGTTATCCACGTCGCAAGCCTCGTAGACATCCGAGAGGAACTTCTCTATCGCTCCTCGGATACCGTACGTACGGCAGAACGTACCCACGATGCCTGGCTTCCCGAGCGGGTCCGCCTGTTTCCTTATATCTCTCCGGATCATATCGCCTTGCCGATCGGACACCGGCCACTCGGATGAGTCACGCCAGTCCTTGTAAGAGGAGAGCGCCTCGTCCACGTCGAGGAACGGGCCGTCCTGAAAGCGGAAGTAATACTCGATGTCGCTTGGCGTGGACGGCCAGTACATCAGCCGCTCCGCTCGTACGTCGTGTCATCGAACTGCTCGATCCCGAGGTACCGGCGATCCTCCTCGCTATTGGCACGTACTCGTCCGATGTCACCGGGCGGCTCGTGGGGAAGACGAGCCTTAGCCGGGGCTTGTCCGGCGAGTGCTTGTGTGTCGAGTAAGCCGCCACGGCGTTATCGAGGAACAGCGTCAGCGTGTCCCATAGATCAAGAGAGGCGTTATCCACGTCCAGCGTTATCAAGCTCCGGCTCGCCACCGAGTCAGAGCGCCTCCTACCTCCCGTCAACGTGCCACCCACGAACCCACCGATATCCTTTATCTCGTCCTGCCGGCCCTTGTCGGCCCTCATGTATTCTGCCAGCGTCTCCGGTGTCCGGTGCGTATGGCTCAGCTTCTCCACCAGCAGGGACCAAAGCATCTCCCTGTTCCTCCAATGGGTCTCCTTCCGGCTCCGGCCGACGGAGATCTCCACCTCCCTATCGTATCTTAGCTCCATAGAACCTCCTCACCTCACAATCTATCTCGTTATTACCGCTATCGCCATCATCCTTGACACGTTCCATCGAGTACAACGGACAATCCGTCTTATCGGGACACTCGTGTCCATGACATTTCACATTTCTCATAATCATAAACTATTGTATTTACGTCGATTATTGCTTACTCCTATCTTGAACGACTCATAAAATTGCAGATACCACACAAATGGTATATTTACATCGTATTCCTCATATGGAATACGTTATTATCATGAATAAAAAATTTTCAAGAAAAAATGGAATATGCTATGAAATCATATTCCGCAAATGGAGATGGGCTAAAGATGGAATACATAAAGTTTTCGCAAAAAACAAGAAAGCTTTAAGTATTCTAATAAAAACAGAAGATTGTAACTGCGAAAATCCTTAGCCGAATCAATGTCCCTAGTTGAAATATCAAGTTTCAACTAGGGACTTCCCATACCACATGCTATCCTTATATGACCGGATGAACGCCTGCAACACCTCGTTCACCATGATCGTCCCTCTCGTGATCGGAGACAGGAGATGGATACCTCCCATGTCCCGGCAACGGCTAAGGGCCACGTACACCTGCCCGGACGTGAAAGCCCTGCCGGCGTCAATGATAGCGCCATCGAACGTCAAGCCCTGACTCTTGTGGATAGTGATCGCCCACGCCAACCGTAGCGGAAGCTGTACGCAACCACCCACCACCTCGCCCCTCATCATACCTGAGTCCCGGTCATAACGATACTTGTTATTCATCCACTTGTGGCGGATGACCTCGATCTCGTTCCCGTCATCGGTCTTGACGACCACTTTGTCCGGATACAGCCTCAACACGTTCCCGAGAGTACCGTTACAATAAAGCCCCATCGTGTCGTTAACGAGGAACATCACCCTCGCTCCGGGTTTCAACGACAACCTGTTATCGCAGGGAATGGAGCCTAGCGGGAACTCCCCGTCTATATCCGCACGGTAGATCCTCCCCTCGCCGTCCAGCTCGAAGAGCTTGTTCGCTTGATGGCCTCAGCGTCCGCCTTATGCGTGCAAAGCGTGATCGCCTTGCCTCCGGATCCTCGTAGTCCGGATCGTAAAGGGAGAACAGGCTATCCATGTCCTCGCCCGTAGTCTGGTACTCCCGGATACGGTTGAGCAATCCCATGAATACCGGATCCCTCTGCCGGAATACGGTGTCCAACTCCACCACGTGGAACCCTGTCAGGGAAAACGCCTTGGCATCGAAGAAATACGGCGAGTCATACACCTCACGCAGCACATCCCAATCCTCACCCTTAGTCACGGGCGGCAACTGGAACGAGTCCCCGAACATCACCACCTGCACGCCCCCGAACGGCTTGTTACGACCTCGGTAATGGCATAATACGTCGTTCACGGCATCGAGCGTATCGGCCCGCACCATGCTTACCTCGTCTATGATAAGGAGGTCCAGATGCCACAACACGGATATCTTCTCCGGGCTCAGCCTGTACCTGTCCATGTTGTCACGGGTCACGCCACCCTCTATCCTCGGCCTGTAAGGATGGAACGGGAGGCAAAACATGCTGTGCATCGTCACTCCTCCGGCGTTCACGGCGGCAATACCGGTAGGGGCCACGACAGCGCAACGCTTACCCGTATGCTCCACAAGGTACTTCAGGAAAGTAGTTTTACCGGTTCCCGCCTTGCCCGTGATATACACGTTTTCTTTAGTTTCTTCTATAACCCGAAACGCCTCTCTCATTTCGGGGGTCAGATTTTCGTTTCTCATACTCTATCTATTAAAGATTTTACCAAAGAACCTCAAGACTTTTTGGTTACTGCCCTTCAGTTCCAGCAAGGACTCATTTTCAATCCGGATGCGTTCAAACTCCTTCATATTTGACTCCACCGCTTTATCGATCTCCGCATTCAGCGCAATCAACTCATTACGTGACTGATTAAATACCGATAGAATACTGTCTCTTCTTTGTACAAATTCATGTGTTCCCATATTCTTAATCCTTTTTATAGTAGTTAGTTATATATCCATCACCTTTAAGGGGTAAACCCTCCGCCCAAGCAATCGGCTTTTTAAAGACCCCGCAGACCTCGGCCAGTGTTTTAGTCCCGTCATCCGGGACCTCAAGTATGACCTCGTCATGCACGTGGAAAACGATAGGATAACCCATCTTCTCCAATCGGGCCATTGTCACGGCCAAGCAATCCCGGGCGATACCTTGCACGATGTTCTCTACCAGTTTACCGCCATATGTCTCCTGCTCCTCCCATTTCCGGGTCGTTTGGTTCTGCCCCTCATATACGATCGTTTTTGATTTCCTGCCAAACTTATCCCTAATCTCCAACCGGGCACGGGGATAAAAGAGCTTTCGCCCTGAGGGTAGTTGTACAGTCATCGCACCCAGTTCCGAACGAAATCTTATTCCTTTTTTGATCACTGTTTCCCTATTGGATATAGACCCCATCGCCGCCGCCTGTACCTCGTCCCAAAGATTTACGATAGCGGGATTAGCGGTACGCCAATGGCTTACGATCTCTTTCATCTCTTCCTCGGATAGCCCCATTTTCTCACCGCCCATCGTCCTCATAGCGCCAACCCCACCTTGATAACCTAGAGCCAACTCAGCTATTTTGCCTTTTTGCCGACGTGGATCCGTCTTCGTGATCGATTCGACGGGAATACGGAACATCATACCGGCCGAGGCCTCGTATATTTTACCATGCGTCCGGAACACCTCCATACGCCAAGACTCCCCGGCCAACCAAGCGATAACGCGGGCCTCGATAGCGGAAAAGTCGGACACAATAAAAGTATGCCCCGGTCTTGCGATGAAAGCTGTACGGATAAGTTGGGAGAGAGTATCCGGGACATTACCGTAACATATCTCAAGCATATCCAAATCTCCATCGAGGACCAGTGACCGGGCTAGGTCAAGATCCGGAATATGGTTCTGGGGCAGGTTTTGGACCTGCACCAACCTTCCCGCCCATCGCCCTGTGCGAGCTGCCCCATAAAACTGGTTAATCCCCTGACCCGGTCATCCTCGCAAACGGTTTTATCCATCGCCTCATATTTCTTTACCGAGGTTTTACCGAGCTCCTGACGGATAGCCAAAAGGCGCTGGACATGTGAGGCGTCACACGATCCCATGATATCGGCATATCCTTTTTATTAAGGGATTTTACCTCGTTCCCTGTTTCCTGTTCCAGCCATGTCTTTAATTGAGCTACGCTATTCGGGTTATCCAGCCCTGTCAACTCCGCGGCCTCGACCGAAAGACGCCCGTTGTAAACAAGGCTCATCCGGATCGCATTACGCACCATACGCATATCAAGCATCACGCCTCGATCATTGATCCGCTGATCTATATCGTAAAGTTCTTTTTCAAATGGGGGGATTTTAAACGCTGTCGTTTTCCGCCGGATGGCGTTCTCCACCTCCACGTCACGCTTGCAATATTTCTTGAAGAGATCCCATTTCTCCGGGGCATGTTCCGGTAAATTACGGTCCGCATCCCGTTCGTTTTTGTCGGCTTGCAAGGCAAAGAGAAATAGCGGATCAGCGCCTTCCCCTCATTCATCTTTTGATCTTCCAACCGGAGAACTCACCGACGGCGGCGAGGGATAAGGGGAGCCCCAGCATCGCGCTACGAACCATCGTGCACTCCCACTGGTCAGAGCTTAGATACAGGCCGAGATACCGAGATAGACATATCCGCTCAAACGTTGCATTAAATGCGGTTTTCAATACTTTTGGGTCGGACAAGGCCCTATATATGTGTTCCGGTAATTTTTCCCCTGAGACCAAGTCTACGATCTCTACCGGCCCGTAGTCACAGGAATAAGCGAAAAGCAAGATAGTAAAGTCTTTCGCCTCCGCATATTTATATACCCGCAACTCGATATATCATGCTACCGTATGTTTCTATATCGATCGATAAGACTTTAAACGAGGCAGGGGTCTCCCTTCGTTCCTTGGCCGCTTCTTTTATCATGTCATTCCACATACGCGCGAAATTTCTGTGAAAAGATATCCCATACTCGGTGTACGGGATCCATCCCCCCCCGCCCGGCCTGAATTCGGATTTCCGGATCCCGGATACATCAAAGCAATACGAGCTTAGAGAGACCTGGCGGATCTCCTCGTATAGCTCCTCAGATATATCCTTTAATACGGTCCGGCTCTCTTCCTCTACCGTGTCTCGAATAAACCGAGATAGAATATCTACCGTTCTTATGTAACCGGCTTTTATCCCGTCCCCTAAAGGTGGAAAATATCGGTCAACGATCTCGGAGGTTATACTTTTAATATGTCTCATGATACTTATTTTAATTAGTGCCCGCCCGGGGAATCAAACCCCGGGACGCCTTCAAGTCATTGGCTCGGGTCCCTTGTTAATCGGGTAAACAGGAAAAGATGTCAGTCCCCGAAAATGTCCGTTGGCTCAGAGTCATCCCCCATCGGAACGGGGCATCGGCCATATCGACTTCGGCAAAATCGGCATCGGCTGAGACCCGGCTCCTAAAGACTCGCCATCCTTTACTTTCATGACATTGTTAAGTCCCGCCGCAACCCCGACATTACCCTTCGCATTGAACGGATAAAAATTGATAGAGACGTACCCGTAACAACCGGAATAAAATTCCTCTTGGTCGGTTATCGGTTGCCTCGCCTTATCCACCACCCCGGGACGTTTTAGCGGAGGCATTTATGAAAAAGGAATTTTGATAGGCGTCATCCTCCGTGCGATCGGTATCGCCGTCACGAAGTGGATTCTTCCAACTCGCAGGCTTCTTGCCATTGAACTTGGATGTGATCCCGGAGGTGTAGGCCGCCTTAATAGCCTCTTTCACCTTATCGGTTGTAGTTTTATCCGATTTCGGGATAATGCACGATACGCTGAATTTCTTATCTCCGTCATCCCCGATGGAAGCGGCCTCCCACACATGTACGTAAGAAAAACGACAAGGGATCACTACTTTTGTTGTCACATTCTCATTTGCCATAATTGTAAACTTTTTTAATCGTTAATATTGATGTTTGCGAAATCATTCCCAGCGGAATTATATACCGGCCGAGGGTCTATGTCCTGTACAAGGGTCGGCTTGCCCTCCGGTTTTACAAGCAGATCTCCGCAAAGGGCGTTGAACGTTTTTTTCGTCACCAGTTTTTCCATCGACGTGATAGTCTTCAGTTTCTTATCATAGATCAGATCCTCCCCAAAGCCATTGCTCGTAAGCACCTCGGCGATCTTCCCCTCATCCGAATACCGGCGTACGCTTCGTCCCTCCACCAGTTTGAAGCCGGGGAAATTCTCTCCATCGAGGGCGGCCCTCAAGGCGTATTCCTCAACCGAGGCGATCCAAGACTTAAATTGATCCGCTTGTGATAAGATATCGGCGATATCAGAAGATGCCAGCAAAGCGGCATCCTGAAAGTCGTATTTAGCCAGACCCATATGATAAGCGGAGAGGCCTTACATTGCGCCTTCGCCTTACAGAACTTACAATGCGTGCCGGCTATATACTCCCCTTCCCCGGCAAAGGCTTTCTTTGCCAACGGTCTCAACTCGTTTGCGCCCCATAGTTCCAGATCCTCGGTCGATATCTCCCACTCTGAGACGTTATCTAACCTAGTTGGTAGATCGTCATACGGACGGTGTGGATGTCGTAGATAAAATTGAACATATCCAAGGCCCCCAAGGCGTACAGCATCATCTGCTTGTTGTGATCAGCGGAGACACGGACCCCTTTGCCGAATTTCAAGTCCACGATCTCCAGCACCCCCTCCGCTATGACGATAGCGTCGCCGGTGCCGAAACCCTCCGGGACATAGGCCGTAATGTCGATCTTTTCCTCGATACGCAATACGGCCTGTTTGTCCCGTTTCCGAGCGGCCTGATACTTCTCCCACACAAAAGTGGCGTAGCTCTCGCATGGACCGCAGGTCGGCCGTGTAATGCTCGCTTTTCTCCAAGGCACCCATTCTCTTTGAATAGGCCGCGTCCTCAGCCCCTTGCTAAGATGGAGCAGGATCGTTTCCCCGAACTCATGGGCCAAAGAGCCTCCTTCGCGAAATCGCTGGTACTATCGGGGAATCGCTCCTCCAGACGGGCCGACGGCGTACAGGCCAACCAACGGCTGGCGCTTGAGGGGGATAAAATGGCATGGCTCATAATACGGATATTTTTCGCATGAATTCCTCGTACTGGTCCTCGGATAGGGCTGGAATACTTTTAGCCCCCATCTCATCCAAGATCTTTTTCATGTCGTCGCGCTTCTCCCTCTTCGCGGCGGCGGCGGCTTTCACTTGCTCCTTGGTATACTTTACTACCGGAGCCTCCTCCGCCATTCCGGTTCGCGGGGCTGGCCCGGTCTGTGTTACCACGCCGGGTACAGAAGCCTCCTCTCGCCTAGCATCCTCAGCGACCGCCAGGGTACCGGCTTGGTCAAGCGTGACTCTTGGACTTTGGGGTATCGTTACTTTATCTACGGAGAATATATCCGCAATCCGGTTAATAGCGCCCAATAACGCCGGGCTGGCGTCAAGAATAATCGTTCCTTTAAATTCCATAATACCGATTTTATAGTAATACATTCTGTTCCGTTAATTTCATGTCATGTCTCAGATTCCTCAATCGGGAATTTTTCAAATAGAGGGACAACATCGTTTTCGCCAGTTCTCCCCGGCAATAGATCCCGTTCTCAAGATTCCTCAATCCCTCCCATGTGAGATCACAATTCTCGCTCAAATCCGAGATATTATCGCCTATCCCCAGATGCCTTGCCGTAAAATCGTATATCGAGTCAATCGCTATACTCACGGCTCATCCCCCATATCATCGAATAGACCCTTTATCAATCCCGTAATTTCTCCCCTCACTTTTTCCATGTCACGTTCTATATACATGGCTTGGGAGTATAAATCGGGATAGGTTTCTCCTATGACGCACCTTGGTATCCCCCCATCGGGAATACGCATGTTATCACTTTCCTCTTTTTTACCTACCTTCTTTTGATACTCCGAGAAGGGTATCAACATTGATGTTCTTGAATAATTTTCCATATCTTTGTCCTTTCTTCTTATGGAGACGTACATGCCGGTCCGGTCGCCAAACTTTACCCGGCGTGCCCGCCTCCGTCACTCTTAATCCATCATTACAAACTTACAGGTTCCTTGTCAGGTCTTAGGTGGGCCATGCACGATACGCTATGCGGGCAGGACCTCGCCCCTTCCCCGTTATCGAAAGCGCATCCCTTGCACCCGTTAGAGGCCCTCATTACCCTCAATGTCATATCCTGGCATGACAGGGTCTTCCCCAATGGCGTGATCGCCAACCTCGTCGTGATCTCCATACGTACAGGCTGTCATAATGTTCCTTGTTCTCCATGTACTCATCAACGATATCGCCGTCGCTACATCCTCACCGAGGTTCGAGACGATCTCCTCATAAACCTCGTCGGGGATCGTGTCCAATACATCCATGTTGTAATCCTCCCTCGCCGCCATGCAGAAGGCCACGACGGTACCCGCCAACAGCAGGCCGAGGATCGTGTTTTGACTGATAGTGTTCATGTCCATATCAAATTGACTTATGTTGTTACCTTATACCTATCCTCCGGATTCCCTTGAGGACGTTCGCCTCCTCGATGGCGTTGTCTATCTCTGCCACCCGGTAATAAACCACCCCCTTGGCCCTTTTCACGAGATCGCCGCTCTTGTCGTATGCCTCCGTCATGTCAAACTTGTAAGGCTGGAGCTTGCCACGCCTCAACAAAGCCGTGATCACCGACTTGCCATAGATGTTATGCGCCTCGTTCTGCGTGACAAGCACCTTTGGATCCGAGAAGATCCTGTCCCGCTCCTCCCGCGCGGCCTTGATCGCCGCCCTCGAGATCGCCTCGTAATCGATATCCACCGGGATACCCGTGGTGTTCTCCGTGAGATCCAAGGCTTGCCGGAGAAGTGACGCCAAGGGATTGTCGCTCTTTATCATGGTATCCATAGGTCAGCCCTTTCTCTTATTCTCGTTTGCGAAAACCTCATCCAGTATCTCGTCTGGATACACCTTGACGGATCCCCAGCGGAGAACCAGTTTTGCGCGAGACTTGTCGTTAAACTTTGTAGCGACATATAGGCATTTGTTTTGTTGAGTTCATAACAAGGCCTATCTTGATTATTCGCATCTTTGTAGGAGCCGAACGGAAATTTCCGTTGGGCTATTTTCTCCCATGCGGGTTCCATGATCCTGATTGACTCCATTACATGTTTATGCTGTTTGCCTGTGAGTTCGGCTATTCCCACAGAACTCATTGTCCCATTCTTTAATACTAGTGCATCCATAACCTCAATTATTTTCGGTGTTAATACCTAACCGTCTCAACAACTCATCAAATTTATCGTCATAATAAGAAGGTTGAGTTTGTCGTGGATTATCGGGATGCGCACCATTCTCCCCATAATTTAAGCCTTCTCCTACCAGTACCGGCCACGTAACAACCTTACCTTTACTTCGAGAGTAGCGGGATTCCCGTTTTAGCATACCGGCGCCAACCATCATTTGATTGAACTTCATAGCGGACAGCGGTATATTCCTTTCTGATAGTCTATCTGTCGCCGAATGAATAACTCCTTTCGATTTCGCGTAAACAGGGATGGGGAGTTCCAAGGCTCGGCTATAGCTTTAGCCAACGCCAATTTAGCGGTATCGCTATAATTCAGATTTTTCATTAACCAATTGGCCGTATCTAACTTCATGAGCTGGATCGTACGCGGAGAGACCGATTTCGGCTTTTTTGGCTCAGATAACGCCTTACCCTCTTTCAAGGCTTTTTCCATTTGGTTGAATGCTGCGATATAATCCAGTTTGAACTTTAGTGCCTTGTCTCCGGTGAAACCCATTGCTAAGAGAGTAAAACCGTCACGGTTCATTACAAACATCGGATATTGCTGTCCGTTCTGTTCATTGGTAAATGTTGTTTCGACGAACATGGGGTCAGCCGAATTTTCGGCACACCCCTTAATTAACTCTCGAATAGAGAATAAAACATGCTTATGTTCTTTACCGAACTTTTCAGCTACTAACAGGCTACTTGTTAAAGCCTGTCCTTCATTTCCTTTAAAAACTAATGTTTCCATATCCTTAAAAAGTTAAAGCCCCATCCTTTCGCCGGTGCCTAAAGTGGAAGTTTGCACCGGTTACTCGAATAGAGCTTTTAAAATTTCTTACCACGGTAACTTCCACGAAACCGTATGATGATTTCCTAAAGATTTTTTAGGATTCCCTTGGGTAGGTCGATGACTGTCACTATATTTGCCAATGAAGGTGTATGAATTACGGCTCTTAGTCGTGACAGCTATTTTCATACCCGTTTGTGTTGTATCACGATGCAAAGATTGGAGAATTTCTCTAATAAAACAACAGCAATAGAGTAATTCTCCATTAAATAACGTTAAATATCTAGCTATGAGTAATATAAAAGAGAGACTTTTAGAATTCATAAAACGTAAAAATCTCACAACAGCTGAATTTGAGAGACAAATAGGTGTGAGTAATGGGTACGTGAAAAATATATCTAAATCTATACCGCCATCTAAAATAGAGAAAATCGCCTCTATATTTCCAGATTTAGATACGCAATGGCTTTTATTCGGCAGTAATTTATACTTTGACGTAAATAAAACGGATTTAACGAAACAACTTAAAAATTTTGAACAACTCATAAAAGAAGATCCTATTAACATACCAGATGAAGCACGAAAATTAGCGCAGACCATACTTGAAGTTGAATCCAAAGATACTCGTCCACGCATCCCTTACGCAGCCGCCGCAGGCGCTCTTACCAGCGCCGTTGAAGGGATAATGGCCGAGCAATGCGAGCAAATACCCCGTATCACGGCTTTCCCGGATTACGATTTCACCATCATCATAAAAGGCAACAGCATGGAGCTAAATACGAGGGTGGCGATGAGGTAGCATGCAAGCGGGTGGACAGCACGAGCTTCATCCAGTGGGGAAAGGTACACGTGATGGACACGGCGCAAGGCATCGTCATAAAAAGGTATATGAGGACGGGGATAAGATCCGGTGCGTATCGTACAACCCCGAGTACCCCGATTTCTCCATGGAAAAAGATGAGATCTACTCCATGAGCCTTGTGGTTGGGCTATTGAGAATGTAAAGTATAAGCAAACACTAGTATTAATCTAAACAAAATAAACATCATGAGACGAACACTAATAACACTTGTTGTTTTACTCGCATTTGGGGGAATTAAAGCACAATACAAAACTTTTGTTTTTGGTGAGTATACCTATAAAACTGAATGCCACTATAATAAAAATGATTTTATTACTATAAAAATAGGCATGCAAAGCTTAGACCAATATCCTATTGAATTAATGATAGGTACTCAAAAGGAATATAATAGTTTTATAAACAGATTGAACTATCTAAAAGTAAAAATGATCGAATGGGATTCGACTTGTGCAGAAAATAACATAGGGAAAATTGATAAATTAATAGAATTCAAAGTCAAAAAAAAAGAGGAACCTTCTGTCTGGTTCGGTAAATATTACAATAGCACCCCACTACTAAATGCGTATGCTCGGGATAACGGAAAGTCAAAAATTATTATGCATACAGGAAAAGTCGCTTCGTTAATGAATGAATACATAACATGTAAAGGTGGAGTTATTATATTTAATTCACCTCAAGAAATAGATGAAATGATAAAAGCTTTCAACTTGACTGCTATTAAAAGCTATATTGATGCAAAAAACAACAATTTAGAATTATTGAAATGATGATGTTATATATAATTCATAGAAATACTCAATGACAAGCTGGATCAAGATGAGATAGAGAAATAATACTTTCTTTTAAGAGAATCTGTCTATCCTGTAGAGGAACTGAAAGACTCACTTAATATAAAGAAGCTAAAGAGAGCCGATAAAAGAGGTGTTGAGGAAACGAACCGATATCTGAAACTCAGATATGGGGTAGGTTAGAACAACTCATCAATAGCCCTCTTACTCCTTGCCAAAGATATTTAACCAACAATATCCAAAGTGTTAGAGTAATTAGCGCTACGGGGACGGCAACAAGGACTATTCCAACGATTTCAATTATGTCTAACTTCATAAAACATCAAATTATGGAAGAAATTTTTCATACATCCGATTACAAAGATATGGATTATTCCATAGAAATACCAGAGACTTATACGCCGGATTCGAACGTGCTGAACAGGGACTTTACAAATAACGCAGCCCCGCCTCCACCTCCCCTGCAGGAAACATCAAAAGAGAAGTAACAATATTAAATAGCAATAGATCGCAAAAAATATAAATATAAATCAACTAATTCATAAATATACGGATATGGCAGAAGACAAGAAAAAACCGGCCCCAGCCCCTCAAAGGGTGAAGCCAACGTTCCAAGAGGAACACGTCATCACACGTGGACAAGGAGGCTCCTTGGATCATAAGGTAGAGAAAAGATCATCGAACAAGTAACGCGAAGACTAGGCTCAAGGACAACGCAACAATTATGGAGTATAAAGCGACCGTAAACTGGCCCGATCTTGTCGCATTTTCCTTTTCTAGGAATTCGATCTTGTTTTGTAGGTTTTCCAGCTCATACAACTTGATAGGGCTTTTCGTCTCTTTATGATGTTCCAAATCGCAAGGCCGGAGCAGGCTCTTGGGATCCCTTCCTATGCTGAATCCCCCGCGAGGCTTGACTATCCCGGTTATGAAAACGGACAAACCGACACAGAAGGCGGTGAACATATATGAGATGGCGCTCATCCCCGGATTGCCGGTGGTTAGGGAAGCGGTGATAAGCAATGGACATACGGCGACGATGACACTGAGGATCATGTAGCATCTATCGGTTATGGCTTTCGCCACGTCTTGGAGTTCCCGCATATATTTCTCGCCTTGATCAAAGGCGAAATCTGCGGATTCCGCATCCATGCCATCCCAGATATCACCAGTTAACCATGTATCAAAATCTTTATTCATAAAAAACTTTATTAAAACGGAGGCAAGATACAAAGAAATTAACTTATAATCAACTAATTCATGGCCCCACAGACACAGGCAAGCGCTAGGGCGATGAGAAGCAATTTACAAATGCTACAAGTTCTCAACTACAGAACATGGTATTTGGGAAATTTACTTACAATGTATTTATAATTTCATTCTAGAATTTTGGCGATTAAAATAATAAGACATGACGAAATATAGGCATAATAAAAACACAAATCAACAACATTGTCAAAAGGAAAAAACTCTCTATAAAGAAATACTTATTCCGACAATATCCGCAATTATAGGATCTGTAGTCACAATCCTTATCAGTCAAATATTCTTCTACGGGAACACTAAATCGCAAGTAGAATTTGAATTAAGGAAAGAGATTTACAAAGAGCAACTTCCTGTCATCAATCGAATTTTAAATATGACAAATAAATTCACATTAATCACAAAGCCTTTCGTCTTTAAAGATGGAGGTGTACTTGCAAAAGCAATAGTGTATATTGATTCCAACAACACGGTAGTAAGAAGGGATACTATCGCATATAAAGATACGACTATCAACATCACTCTACCCGATTTCATATACGAAGAAAATAAAAGATATATATTTATCACAAACATAAACAAACTTAAAGCCCAAATAAGTGCCATAGAATATGATCAAGATTTAATATCAGTCATAGAAGAAGTTCTATATTTCATCGATACAAACCCTATCCCCGAGAACATAAATACACAAATAATGTTTAATACAAAATGGAATGACAATGAAAATATCGAGAAATGGTACTTACTCATCTCTAGATTAAGGGCTATATGCGTAAAGAAAAAACAAGAATTCAAATTAAAATAATGAATTCCTTTACCTTCAATTCTAGATACGGATAGGGATGTTCTTGCTATACTCTATCTTCCTTGATACATGATCCACGACCTTCTCTATAACCCTGTCCACCCTACTAAGTCCGGCTTAACATACGTGTCCGTCACCCTGTAAAAAGAAGCGTGGGTCAAGCACAAGGCTATATCGTCCATTCCTACGCCGCAGTCGTTCCGGGCGATCGTAGCGAAGCTATGCCTAGCGCAATAAAATTGCAGGTTCCCTATTCCAGTGTCCTCCCCTATCACTTTCAGCCCCCTACATAAGGCCACGTTCAACCGATAATGGTTCACGTACTTGTCTGCGAAACGAAACAAACGTTTCCCTGTCAAGTCACCATACTTATCGATCACGGACCGCAAATAACCGGTTATGGATATCGACATGAAAGCGTCACCCGTAGTCTTCCGGTCTGCGGTCTTGGATCGGTAATACTCGATTCTCCCGGAACTCGGGGCCGGGCAATTATACATGTCAACGGCGTTCATCCCCGCCGCCATGAAAGAGAAGATGAACAAGTCACGAGCCAGCGCCACGACGGTATTGGATTTCTTTGGGACATAATTATAGATCCTCAGAATCTCCTCCCTCGATATCGCCCTTTTCTTCGTGGGTCTCAGCTTAGGGGCCGAATACACCTTGAAAGGTTCCGCCTTTATCAGGATGTCTCCTAGCTCATAGTCATTATAAGCGGCCTTCAAACGATTGAACACGTGTTTCAGGTGATCCATGTAGTGCGAGATCCCGTTATCGCTCATGGGGGAGAGCGTACGCTTCTTCCCTCTTATCACGACAATCCTCTCAGTCCTAAGCCATGACTCGAACCTCATCAAGAATTTCGCCGTGAAAGACTTTATCGGCAATTTCTCATCGCCGCTTATCTCCCTCATATAATACCGAAGCACGTTAATCGCCGTTTTGTAGGAACTCTCCGTTCCTCTCTTTGGTAAGGTTTCCAAAAAGGAGGTGGCGAAAACGATGTAATCGATATCTAGATTCTGCCGTTTCTTATAACGCTCGATGAATCCGGCCAATTCCTTGGCCGTTTCCATTTGCTCCACGGCCACGGGATTGGTGTTCACGATCTGCCGGATTGAGCGGACAATGTCATTCAAGCAATCCATAATATCGCCATCCGTTATCACCCCCATGGAGGATCCCCTCTTAAATTTCACGAATTGAGTGTATATATCCGTCGACATATACGAGACGCTCCGATTATGCGTGACTCTCACTTTAGGGTTGTAAGTCCCATCCGCTTTCTTGTGATGCTTCAGCACCGCCCATGTTATTGTCGCCATTTTTGTAAAACATTTGTAAAACACAAAGTAAAATACTAGAAAATTGAACGTATTCTACGATTAAGTTTAATTTCGCCCTTAATAGTAATTAACTACATTACAACTGTTTAAGAAATCTTCTTTGATAATATGAGCAATCTTAACAGCAATGTAACATATATTTCATTTCTCCGAAATAAGAATATCCGTTCTTTGCCAAAAATAATTATATTTGTATATGGAGAGCCGTAAGGCACTCTTTTAAAAACAGAACAGCTTATGGCAACAACTCGTATTCTTGTAGTGGATGATGAAGAGGATTTGTGTGAGATCCTTAAATTCAACTTAGAAATAGAAGGTTATGAAGTAGATACCGCCTATAGTGCGGAAGAGGCATTGAAAAAGGATCTGACCGTTTACAATTTATTGTTGTTGGATGTCATGATGGGAGAAATCTCCGGTTTCAAGATGGCACGTATCCTGCGACAAGATGAGAAGACGGCCAATACCCCTATCATCTTCCTCACGGCCAAAGATACGGAGAACGATATGCTCACAGGGTTCAATCTCGGGGCGGACGACTATATCTCCAAGCCTTTCTCCATTCGCCAAGTGATAGCACGTGTTAAGGCCGTACTAAGAAGAACTTCCGAGAAATCAAAAGAAAAAGAGATTGAGAAACTCGAGTATGAGACATTAGCTCTTGATACGAAACGCATCAAGGCTACGGTAGACGGGGTGGAAGTTCCATTGACCAAAAAAGAGTTTGAGATACTAAAACTTCTATTGGAAAATAAAGGGAACGTCTTCTCCAGAGAGGAAATACTGTCTCGCATCTGGAAAGACGAGGTATATGTTCTAGACCGTACCATCGATGTCAACATCACCCGGTTACGTAAGAAAATAGGTCCTTATGGAAAGAACATCGTAACTCGCTTAGGTTTCGGTTATTGTTTTGAATGCTAATATTGTCGCTGAATCATGGTAAAGATAGATGGTGAGAAAAGACACCGGATACCGTTTAGCCAACGGCTTTTCTGGTCGGTCTTTTTTATGTTCTTGGGCTTTACGGTCTGTTTCCTGCTATTCCAATATCAGCGGGAAAGGGAGTTCGCGCAAGAAAAGTTGAACAATGTGTTGAGTAACTATAATTACCAATTATTCCGCAAATGCCAACAAAGTACGGACATCAACAAGACCGTAATAAGTTTCATGGACGACATCCCTCAAAAGGATTTGCGGGTAACCATTATAGATCCGTCCGGCGACGTATTATTTGATAATAGCGGGACGGATGAGTTCAACAATCATAACGACCGAAGCGAGGTACGCAAAGCCCGATTATATAATGAAGGGTTCGCTATCCGTTCCTCGGAATCTACGGGAAAAAGGTATTTCTATTCGGCATCAAATATAGGAGGTTATATTTACCGCTCAGCCTGCCCTATGATCCATATGTAAGAGGGATATTGACGGTAAACAAGGACTTCATTTATTTCATGGCATTGATGACCTTGATTTTCTTCTTTGTCCTTTCCCGTTTTACTTTCAGCATAGGTAAAACGATATCCAAACTAAGGGATTTCGCCTTAAACGTAGAGAAAGATCGAATGCCTGCGGTCGATTATGTTTTCCCGAATGATGAGCTAGGTGATATCTCACAGAATATCGTAACCTTATACCATCGGCAACAGAAAGCGAAAAACGAGTTATCCATGGAACGGGAAAAGCTTATCAAACATTTCCAATATTCCAAGGAAGCTTCGCCATGTTTACAAGTGAAGGGCGGGAGATTCTTTCTAACATCCTATTCATTCAATTCATAAATGTCATATCCGACACCCAGATCCACCAAGTGGAAGACGTTACTGATATAGCCGAATTAGAACCAATCCGTACCTTCTTGAATAAGAATATCCGGAATCTGAATCGGAAAAAGAAAGTATTAAGAGAGTCCGTGACTATTGACAAGAACGGTAAAATATTCTTGATCGAATGTATTTTATTCCTCGATAATAGTTATGAGATCTCTATTAATGATATATCCCGTCAAGAAGAAGAAAGCCGGATGAAACGACAGCTTACGCAGAACGTCTCTCACGAGCTGAAAACACCGGTCAGCAGCATTCAAGGTATTTGGAAACAATCCTATCCAACCCAGATTTGAGTCCGGACAAACGTCAATTTTTCTTGGAACGTTGTTATTCCCAAAGTACCCGCCTTACAGGATTATTACGAGATATTTCCGTATTAAACAGACTTGACGAGGCATCCGAGATGTTCGACCTCACGGAAGTAATATCACGAAGCTTATCGCCGAGATACAAAAAGAATGCTCCCAAGATATGGAAGAAAAACACATCACGTCGGAAATTATCCTCCCGGGAGATCCGACCGTGTTCGGGAATAACTCCCTACTCTATTCCATATTCCGGAATCTATATGACAACGCGATCGCTTATGCGGGAGAAAACATAAAGATTACCGTCAACTGCTATAAAGAAGATCCTAAATATTATTACTTTAGCTTCTCCGATAATGGAGTGGGTATCCCGGAAGAACATATCAATCGCATATTCGAGCGCTTCTACCGGGTAGACAAGGGACGCAGTCGTAAGATCGGAGGAACCGGATTAGGATTATCCATCGTTAAAAACGGGGTTAATTTTCATAAAGGACAAATATCGGCGAAGAGCAGTCCGGGAAAAGGGGTTACTTTTTTCTTCACTTTGAAAAAGAAACTATAAGGCAGACCTCTAAAATACCATAACATACGCTTGATATTTAATATTAAAATGTATTTTTGTATTGAACATCATACAATATCATGAGAAATACCTATTTAGTATTATTTATCTATTTAATGATCCCAATGTTTTCTTTAGGGGAAAACACCTATACTACCCAACAAAGGGAAGACAGCCTTTTATCCCTATTAAAATCCTCGCCAGCCATAAATGAACAGATCGAGTTATATAAGGATTTAGCGACAATGTACAGGCAAATGCCCAAGGAGATTGTTTACCTAAACAAAATGGCAGATGTGGCAAGCTCCACTTCGAAAGGTCATGCTTCCTTATATTACGCATGGGCCAACTTATCCCGCCATTATTACAATATACAAAACAGGGATAGCCTGATTTACTGGTCGCATAAGATAGATTCATTAGCCGCGGCCAAGAATGAGGTTCCGGACGCATTATTCGATGCGCGAGGATTCATTTGCCAAATGGATCTATGGGACGGCAATTATGAGTTAGCGATGAACGGGGCGATCAGCCTATACAACTATGCCCGTGATACAAAGAGTGAATATGGATTGATTTGTTGCAATGAGAACTTAGGTTTAATCTATCAAGAAATACATCGGGATAGTGACGCGATAGTAGCTTATCGGGAAGGTCTCGATTTATTACAGAAACGAGGTGACAATCCGAAATTCGAGATGCAATACATGGGAAACCTCATCGAATCTTATCTACGAACCGACCATTTCACCGAGGCCGAGAATTATTAACCCGTTACGATGAAATGATCCAAGATAGGAAAAGAGAGAATGAAGAACAAGGAACCGCATTCCCCGTGGATCGTTGCCGTGCGCTAATGTATGTTTTTTATGCGGATATGTATGTCCTTCAAGACAAGCCCAAGAAGGCATTGGAGACCTTGTTGAAGGCGGCACCGATCGTAGAGAAAACCGGAGATGATTATACGGAATTCTGCTACAACTTCGTTTTCGCCAAGTATTACTATTTAATAGGTAAGTATGAAAAGGCGCTGAATATCATAGACACAAATAAATTAACAGAAGAAGATATACGAACCTCGGAGCTGAAAGTCGAGATATTCGAAGCATTGGGACGTTATAAAGAGGCGCTCGCATTTAGTAGAGAAGTTGTAGAACATACCAAGATGTTGCATGACGAGGCCTTCAACCGGCAGATCAATCAGCTCCGGACATTACATGATCTAAACAATCAAGAGATGCAGGCATACGAGCTACAGCTACGTGAACAACAACTGCATACCCAAAGGTTGTTAATGATTATTCTACTCGTAGTATCGATCGTTCTTTTAGTGATGCTATACATCGTATACAAGTCCTATCGCTCCGCACGCCGCTACCAACGAGAACTTATGAAAGACAAGGAAGCCTTAGTAGAGTCCGAGCGTCAACTTCGTACAGCCAAAGAGATAGCGGAACACGCCAACCAGATGAAAAGCACGTTTATCGCCAATATCAGCCATGAGATCCGTACGCCACTTAACGCGATTGTCGGCTTTTCGGAATTAATATCCGATGAATCTATTTCCGCTGGCGAAAAGAAAGAGTTTTTCTCCATTATCAACAATAACTCTTATTTATTACTTAATCTGATAAATGACATTCTTGACCTTTCTCGCCTAGAATCCGGGAATATGAAGTTCATTATAGAGAAGACAAGCTTATCGGATTGTTGCCGGAACGCTTTGGCAAGTGTAGAGCACCGGGTCTTTCCGGGTGTTCAATTGACCTATACACCTTCTGAAGACCCCTTACATATTCAGACAGATTCGATACGTCTCCAACAATTATTGATAAACTTATTGACTAATGCCTGCAAATTCACGAAAGAAGGAGAGATCAACCTATCTTATCAAATAGATGAGGACAAACAGCATGTACGTATCACCGTAACCGATACCGGATGTGGAATACCGGAGGATAAGCAGAAAGTCATATTCGAGCGTTTCGAAAAGGTAGATGAATATGCGCAGGGTACAGGCTTAGGGTTATCCATCAGCCAAACGATTATCGAGCATTTAGGTGGCTCCATTCAATTAGACCCGACGTATAAGCATGGAGCCCGGTTCATCGTACTCCACCCCTATAATCCTCTTGATAATCCATCATGACGTAAACCACGTCTTGAAATCCGGCACTCTCGCTTGCTAACCAATATACGCTCCAAGGTCGGTACGATCAAATTGACCGCAAGGCGTCCGTTAAACCAGAGATCGATATCTTGCACCGCCTTTCTGGATATCAAGTACTGACGATTGATCCGGAAGAACAAGGCAGGATCAAGGCTATCGGCGAGCTCATCCAAGGTCTGCGTGAAAAGGTATTCCTTCCCGTCCGTCATCACCGCCTTTACATTTCCGTCCGCTATATAGAAAAATAAGATCATATCCACGGAAACAGGTAGCAGCTTATCCCCTTTCACAGGATCAAGAAATGCGTTTTATATCCTTCCACCCGCTTCAAGGCTTGCATGACAGCGGAATAATCGATCGCTTCTTTCTCCACAGCCATCGATTGTAACCGTGACAACTTATCCAAAGCTTTCCGTATATCATCTGCGTCGATCGGTTTCAGCAGATAATCTACGCTATTCACTTTAAACGCTTTCAGCGCATATTCATCATAGGCTGTCGTGAAAATGACCGGGCAAGAGATATCTACATGACCGAAGATCTCGAAAGCCGAACCATCCGCCAAATGGATATCCAGAAAGATAAGTTCCGGCATTGGATGCGATTGAAACCATTCGACACTATCCGTAATACTATCTAGGACATCGATCACCTCGATATCCGGATCAACCTCTCCCAGCAATACCATCAAATTACGGACAGCCGCTTTCTCGTCTTCTATTATCAAAGCTTTCATACCAAAGGGATTGTTACGCTGAATATACTAGCATCTTCTTTTATGGAAATATCTTTCTTATACAAGAGGTTATAACGTTTACTCAGGTTCACCAAGCCAATACCGGTGCCTCCGCTATGTGTCAATTTCGGTTGGATGGGATTGCTAACCGTCAAGGAATCATGGTCCGAACGAACGGATATGGTCAATGAATGGCGGTTGCTAATCTCGTTATGCTTCACGGCGTTCTCGATCAAAAGCTGCACCGACATAGGAGGCAGTTGCTTAGACTCGTGCTCCTTCCCTAAGTCTATATCGAAAACTAGATTATCCTCATAGCGCATTTTCAAAAGGAAGATATAAGCGTTCACGAAATCCATCTCCTCCCGTAAAGTAACACTACGGCACTCATTCTCTTGCAAGGTATAACGTAAGACACGGGATAACTCCTGCAAATATTCTTGTGCCTTCCCGGGAGTCTCCCGGATCAAGGAACGGAGCGTATTCAAGGAATTAAATAACATATGAGGATTAAGCTGACTCTTCAACGCCTCATATTGGTTCAATAGATTCTCCGCCCGCAATTGCTGGTTCTCGACCTGTACTTGCTGGCTTTGACGAATCAGGTAAATCATATAGCAACTCCCCGTAACGACGCACGACATGATAAAATCCCTCAACGGATGCAGATAATGATGTACCAAGGCGTCGATCGCCGGGATATCAACTGATGGTGCAAGAACACGAAACCTTTTCCTAATAAATTATTCACGCACCAAGTCATTACGAACGAGAGAAGGACCTTCTGCCAAGAGATACGCGCTTTCTGCCGATTGAAACCAAAGACATACGTATTCATCGCAAATAACAGTAAGAGGGACACGAAGGTGAAAAAGACCTCATTCGCTACATCCAATACCGACATATCCGGAAAAAGAGCGTTCTGCCGGTAACGTCAAACAACGACACCAATTCCGGGAAATGGATCAAGAAGCCACCATGATCGATATGATGACCAACGAGAACACATATTTATCCTTTATATTCATTTTCTTCATGAAGGCAAAGATAGTCATTTCTTCTCTACCCGTGCGGAAACATACATACCGGGACGAAAACGGGGATTCGTCTCTTTCACCCGAGCGTACATTTCCAAGGAACGGCTCGTCTCGTCCACCTCCTGTCCGATCGAGATCAAGACCGCATGGAAGGTCTCCTTCCCCATTCCATTCACCCGGAACTGCACTTGGTTCCCAATGGATAAGTCCGCTAAATCCTTCTCATAAGCGGTCAGGCAAAGAAGAGTCTCGCCTTTATCGATCACATCACAGATCGGTTCGCCCGCGTTCACGTATTTACCGAGATTAATGGACAGCCCGGCGACATAACCGCTTAATGGCGCTTTTACCTCCAAATCAGGTTGGATACCGTCTTCCAGAAGATCGCCGGCGGAGACACCAAGGATAGCAAGTTGCGCGGCGGCGGCATCTTGACGGCTCTTCATGGAAGATAATCCGCCTTGCTTTGCTGGAAACGTTTTTGCGAGGCCGCTTCTTGCTCGCTCAAACGCTGTTGCCTTTTATACTCAGCCTCTAAGTATTCCGTTTGGGCATGGGCATCCAAATAGGTCTGTTGCAACGTGATAAAATCCGGATTCTCCAAGCTGACGATCACCGAGCCCTTCTTCACATAATCGCCCGGAAGCAGCGTAGTAGCATGAACCGTGCCTCCCATCGTCAACGTAACCGTAGCCTGCCGCTGCGGGGGAACTACCATGATCCCGTTGAAAGAGGAGTGATTCGGAAGGGCCGTTGCCGAGGAAACCCCATCCACCTCTACGCTATCCACGGATGGTTCGGACGGTACGCTTTCCGCTACTTGAGTAATAGCGAGCCGGGCAGTTATGTCTTGCGAATCGCCCTGTCCTTTCTCCGCGTTGTTTGTCATACTGCATGCGGCCAATGCCATAAGAGCCGCAGGAATCCATATCTTTTTCATCTTATACTATTTTTCTGGTTATCTACTATACAACTCCAACTCAAGCGCCGATATATTATAGGCATATACGGCCTCGATATATCCCCGCCGGATCTCCCGGGCGGCGTTCAGGCTTTGAACAAACTGCGTGATATCTGTCTCGTTCTCTTTGAACTGTACCGTCGCGCTCTTCAACAAAGCATCCGCTTCCGGTAAAGCGCCGGTCGTATAATAGCGGATATGCTCTCCTTCCTTACGAAGCGCAACGCTCAACTCCTCCACCTTATTGTTCAATTGACGGATGTTACTCTCCGCTTCCGTGCGGGCGATATAGGAATCGATCTTCGCTTGCCTTACCCGGCTATGCTGCGGGAAGAACAATACCGGGAACGAGATCCCGACCATCCAAGAGTCCAGACCGCTCAACGGGGCTATTTTCTGACGCACATATCCTACCGATAGTTCCGGGAAGAAACGGCTTCGTTCGATACGAAGCATGGCTTTCTTCTCATCGGCCACGCTCCGGAAATAATTCAGATGGATATCGGACGGAGCGATCTCGGCTACGCAAGCGGGGAATAAAACCAATGTCGTATCCATAGGCAGCAATGGGGAATCCGAATAACAAGTCCAAGAGAAACGACGGGTAGCCAATTGCAACTCCTCTTCCGCCTGCGACAAACGGGTCTGTAGATCGGCGACCAAGGTAGATGACATATTCCGCTCCAATAGCGTGATATCCCCTTGCTCATAACGCAACTGACTTGCCTTTCGCAAACGTCCGGCCCACTCGATCTGCTCTTTATACAAGGCACATAGATGAAAGGCATATTGATAATAAGCCATGCCCGTTTTACCTCGGCCGTAATCTCCTTCTTCACCAAGTCCCGGTAATATTCTCCCGTGGCGACTTGACGGTTCACCAAGGCGTTCTTATAAAATGGGGTCAATAGAGAGCCTAAGGATTGCGTGATCTCCATCTGATTGTCGTTTCGTGTCTCACCGTTGATCTGTCCCCATGAATAATTAAAGGTGGTCGGTGACACCTCCCAGCTCTCTCCCCGTGAAGCACGACTACGTTCAATGGATGCCGTGGCAGTCTTCAGGCGAGGATGATTCTCCAAGGCGATCGTCACGGCTTCTTCCAACGACACCGTCTGTTGGGCATGCGTGGGGAATAAGATACCTAAAAAAGAAGAAACGGCAATAGGCGCTTCAACCAGCGTTGGCGCTTCCAAGCGGCCGAGCTATTTACCAACCGATAAAATACCGGGATAATAATCAACGTCAAGATCGTGGAGACAATCAAGCCTCCGATCACGACCGTCGCTAACGGACGTTGCACCTCCGCGCCCGCGGACTTCGCTATCGCCATCGGCACGAATCCTAGAGAAGCTACCAAGCCGGTCAAGAATACGGGGCGAAGTAGATGCGGACATCCTTTCGCGAGGATACGATTCGTTGTCATTTGATATTTAGTTTGTTTCCGTAAGTTATTAAAATGATTAATCATTAATATACCATTCAAGACCGCTACGCCAAACAAGGCGATAAAGCCGACCCCCGCCGATATACTGAAAGGCAACCCTCGTAACCAAAGGGCCAGAATACCCCTATCAAGGATAACGGGACGGTAGAAAATACCACCAGCGAGTAGGTAACACTCTTAAAGGCAAAGAACAACAGCAATAAGATCAATGACAAGGCGACCGGTATCACGATCGTAAGCGTATCGATCGCATTCCGCAAGTTCTCGAACTGGCCGCCATACTCAAAGTAGTATCCCGGTTCCAGCTTGATATGCTTGTCAAGGGTTTCTTGGATAGTACGCACGACTTTCTGGATATCAGCGTCACGGACATTCACCCCGATCACGATACGGCGTTTCGTGGCATCCCGGTTAATCTGTAGAGGCCCGTTGACCAGCTCGATCGTAGCGACCTCGCTAACCGGGATCTGGATTCCCTCGGCAGTCCGTACAAAGAGCTTATCCAAATTCAGATCCGCCACTTTATCATTATCCAGACGAAGCACCAAGTCGAAACGTCGCTCATTCTCGAAAACGACACCCGCCGCCTCTCCCGCATAAGCCGTACGGATGATCGTGTTCAACTCCTCTATATTCATCCCGTAACGGGCGATCTTGGCACGGTCGTAGTGTACGACCAATTGCGGCAGCCCCATCGCCTGCTCCACGATCACATCGGCGGCTCCCGGTACTTGCTCCACGAAAAGAGAAGCTTCCTTCGCCTTCTTATAAAGCTCCGCCATATCCTCTCCATATAGCTTGATCGCGATATCCGCCTTGGCCCCCGTCATCAATTCATTGAAGCGAAGCTGGATCGGCTGGCTGAAGTTAAACTCCGCCCCCGTAATCGGTTCCAAGGAAGCCTTCATCTTCTCCACCATCTCCGCACGGCTGGAGCCGAGGTCCATTCCTTGAAAGGTTTCATCACGATCATGATATCCGCATCTTCCACCGCCATCGGGTCGGTCGGAACCTCGGCCGTTCCGATCTTGGCTACCACGTGTTTGATCTCCGGGAAACTCTTCATCAAGGTCTCTTCCGCTTGCTTCGATAGCTCGATACTATGCGTCAGGGAACTACCGGCGGGAAGCGTCATCTGCATGGCGAAATCCCCCTCATCCAGCGTAGGGATAAACTCCGCCCCTAACCTCGTGAATAAGAAAAGGGACACAGCCAGAGCCGCGAAAGAACAAGCGATCGTTCCCCAGATATGACGCAGACAGAAATGAAGCGTACGCCTGTAAACCCCGTTTAATTTCCCGAAAAAACGATCGGCGAATGTAGGCTTCGAAGAGATCGTACGCTTTAGGAACAGGGAGGCCATCATCGGCACGTAGGTGAGCGAAAGGATCAAGCTCCGATAATACAAAATACCAAGTCTTCGCCATGGGGGTAAAATACTTGCCCTCTATCCCGGTCAGCGTAAGTAGCGGGAAGAAGACGATCAAAATGATCAATACGGCAAAGGTAGCGCTCCGGGCGACATGACCGGCTCCGGCCTCGACCTCCCGGTCCATCTCCTCGGCAGAGAGCGTACGCCCCATCAACCGCCTCGAATAGATATGCGCCAACATCCCCTCCAATATAACGATCGATCCATCGACCACGATACCGAAATCGATGGCCCCCAAACTCATCAGGTTGGCGGAGACCCCGAAAACACGCATCAAGATAAAAGCGAAAAGCATCGCCAACGGGATCACGGAAGCCACGATCAAACCGGCCCGCACATTCCCCAAGAAGATGATCAATACGATAAAGACGATCAACGCTCCCTCTATCAAGTTACGGATCACGGTGGATATATTTCGGTCTACCAATTCGGAACGATTCAAATAAGGTTCTACACGAACACCTTCCGGCAACATTTTCTGTACCCTTTCGACCCGTGCCTCCAGTTCCTTGGTCACGACATTGGCGTTCGCACCCTTCAACATCATGGCGATACCGCCACGCACTCTCCCTCGCCATCCTTTGTCATGGCTCCAAAACGCTTGGCGGAACCAAAGCGAACCGAGCGACATCGCTTATATGAATCGGTATCCCTCCACGGTTCGTGATCACAATGCGCTCGATGTCCTTTATCTTACCGATCATTCCCTCGCTACGGATGTAGTAAGCCTTATTGATTTTCTCGATATAACTGCCACCCGTATTCTGGTTATTCCGGTTGAGCGCCTCGAACACCTCGCCGATCGTAATATTCAAGGAATAAAGGCATCCGGATCTACCGCCACCTCATACTGTTTCAGATAGCCGCCAAAGCTATTGATCTCCACGATACCCGGTATACCGCTCAGTTGCCGTTTCACGATCCAATCCTGAATGGTACGGAGTTCCATGGCGTCGTATTTCTCCTCATAACCGGGCTCCACGCTCAATACATATTGATAAATCTCACCCAAGCCGGTCGTGATAGGCATCAGCTCCGGCGTACCCAGTTCCGTGGGGATTTCTCCCGCCACGGTCTGTATCTGCTCGTTTATAAGTTGGCGGGCATCCAAGGTAGGCACGCTTTCCTTAAACACGACCGTTACCAATGACAGGCCAAAGCGGGAAACGGAGCGGATCTCTTCCACGTTCATGATATTACTCATCGCTATCTCGATAGGCATGGTGATCAATTGCTCTACCTCTTGCGGGGCCAAGGTTGGCGATACCGTCACGATTTGCACTTGATTGTTCGTTATATCCGGTACGGCATCTATCGGTAAAGTCATCATGGCATAGATCCCTCCCAGAAGCAGAAACAAGGTTGTCAACCCAACGAATAGTTTCTTCTGAATAGAAAAATGGACAATCGCTTTAAACATCACTTCATTTATTTAATAGAATAGTTACAAAAATAAAAGGTAAGCGTTTGTCTGCCCGACATAAAATAATGAAGTGACCGAAATCAAGGTTGAAGTATCGGTATGAGGAGTTGGAGCATATCTATAGAAAAAGGCTTCACATGCCCTCTATGACACATGAAGCCCCTTTTGTTATCCTATATAAATAATAAGAATCGTTGCCGTTAAAAGCGGATCAGCACTTAATGCTCAACTGCCGCAACACCTCACGGATCTTCTCATACGTGACGATACGTGTAGGAACCAAAGGCAAACGAAGCTTATTCTCGATAAAGCCCATCATATTTAACATACTCTTCGCTCCGGCAGGATTTCCATCCACGAACAACAGGCTGAACAGCTCCGTGAAGCTGTGATGGATCGTACGTGCGCTATCATAATCACCCGCCAAGGCCAGACGTACCATACGGCTAAACTCACGAGGGAAGGCGTTACCGATCACGGAGATCACTCCCACCGCACCTAATGTCATTAAAGGGAAAGTAATACCATCGTCACCGGAGATCACGTTGAAACGGGCCGGCTTGTTCTTGATGATATCATCCATCTGGGTGATATTGCCGGAAGCCTCTTTCACGGCGATCACGTTATCGAACTCACGGGCGATACGAAGCGTAGTCTCGGCCGTCATGTTCACGCCCGTACGCCCCGGTACGTTATAGAGTACGATCGGTAAATGAGTAGCGTTGGCGATCGCCTTGTAATGCTGGTAAATCCCTTCTTGGGAAGGCTTATTATAATAAGGTACGACCGAGAGGATAGCGTCGATACCCTCGAAATTATCGGTCTTCAACTTCTCGACAACCGACCGTGTACAATTACCTCCCACGCCTAATACGATAGGGATACGGCCCCGTACACGAGTCACTACCAAGCTTATAATGTTTTTCTTTTCTTCTTCCGTAAGTGTAGGGGTTTCCGCTGTAGTTCCCAGCACTACCAAATAATCCGTACCGTTCTGCACCTGATAATCCACCAGCTTGCCTAACGCCTCGTAGTCTACACTCTCATCTTCCTTGAATGGCGTGATCAACGCCACACCCATTCCTTTTAAATTTATGTCTGCCATGGGGAAAATATTCCTTTTTGTTATTTAGCACTGCAAAAATAAGGAAATTATATCATTTAGCACGGATGGAACGCAAATAAAATAATATCTGTCCGAATAAATACTGAATATCGTCCTTATCTGTTACAGTCAAGCCTAAGTCGTACCATTCTTGGCCCGGATACTTAATCCCGACCTTGAAGGCGGATGGATGCCGGAGAGCGATGTATTGCAAGGCATAACAACCGGCCGGGTGATATCGATCAAGATATCCGCCTTGAGAGCGCCCACCTTTTTCAAGACACTATCGGAAGGGAATCCCCACGCGTTGAGATCGTTCTTTATATGTACAGGAATATTGGAATCATCGAAAGGAATATCCGCTCCTCCGGACGGCACATATACACACGTCTTGATGTCCTTCTTCGCCTTGCGCAAAGGCTCCAAGGCCCTCATGACGTCCTCGTGATCCTCTATATTATACAAGACCAAAAGCGAACGTGCCTCATCCAAGGAAAGGGAACGATGCGGACGCCCCCCGGCATCCGACACTAAAGCCTGTATCTTCTTCTTGATAAAATAATTCGTAAACATTTATTCCAGCATATTTAAGAACGCATCCTCGTTGATAATCTTCACACCCAGCTTCGCCGCTTTCTCCAGCTTGGCCGGTCCCATATTCTCGCCGGCAAGGATATAATCGGTCTTCCCCGAGACGGAGCCGCTATTCTTGCCGCCATGTTGCTCAATCATCGCCTTATACTCGTCACGTGAATGCTTGGAAAATGTCCCGCTGATCACGATCGTCAATCCTTTCAACTTCTCGGAACGGTTCGCCAATTGCTCTTCGGAAACCGCCATCCGCAAGCCCTGTTCCTTTAATCGGTTCACCAACGTACGGTTCTTCTCGTCCGAGAAATAACTCAATACACTCTGGGCGATCCGCTCGCCGATCTCGTCCACGGCTACCAAATCCTCTAAAGACGCCTGCTCCAATGCCTCGATCGAGTGGAAAGCCGAGACCAAGCGTTTAGCGACCGTCTCTCCCACGAAACGAATCCCCAGACCGAACAAGACCCTCTCAAAAGGAACTTGCTTGGATTCCTCCAGACTCGACATCAGATTCTGGGCGCTCTTCTCCGCCCACCGTTCCAGACGCAATAAATCGGCAACCGTCAACGTATATAAGTCCGCCGAGTCTTTTACATAACCGGCGTTGTACAAATCCTCCACCGTTTCCGGGCCTATATTGATATTCATCGCCTTCCGGGTCACGAAATGCTCTATACGCCCCTTGATCTGAGGAGGACAGCCCGACTCGTTCGGACAGTAATGTGCCGCCTCTCCCTCCGGACGCACCAAAGGAGTCCCGCACTCCGGACACACACGGATAAAGCGGACCTTATCCCCCATCAGCATCGAACGAGCCTCCACGTTCACTCCCACGATCTTCGGGATGATCTCCCCGCCTTTCTCCACATACACTTGGTCGCCGATATGCAAGTCAAGCCCCTCGATAATATCGGCGTTATGCAAGGAAGCCCGCTTCACCACCGTCCCCGCCAACAATACGGGCTCGAGGTTCGCCACCGGAGTGACCGTCCCCGTCCGTCCCACTTGGAAAGAGACCGAGTTCAAGCGAGTCTCGGCACGCTCCGCCTGAAACTTATAAGCGATCGCCCAGCGAGGGCTTTTCGACGTAAAACCTAAGTTCCTCTGCTGACGAAGCGAGTTTACCTTCAACACGATTCCATCCGTCGCCACGGGCAGGTTCTTACGTTCCACATCCCAATAAGCGATATAATCGAATATATCCTGTAGGCTCTGGCATTTACGGATCACGTCCGGAATCTTAAAACCCCATGCGCGAGCCGCCTGCAAATTCTCATAATGCCCTTCGGCCGGCAGGTTCTCACCCAATAAATAATAGAAATAAGCATCCAGCTTACGGGAGGCCACGATAGCCGGATTCTGCTGTTTCAACGTACCGGAAGCGGCGTTGCGAGGATTGGCGAACAAGGGTTCCTCCTGCTCCTCCCGCTCCTTATTCAAGCGATCGAACTCCGCCCAAGGCAGCAATACCTCGCCACGGATCTCGAACTCCTCCGGAAAATCAGAACCCCGGAGTCTTAATGGAACCGAACGGATGGTCTTGATATTCGCCGTCACGTCATCACCACGAGTGCCGTCGCCACGGGTCACGGCACGCGTCAAGCGTCCTTTCTCATAGGTCAAAGAGATAGAAGTACCATCATATTTAAGCTCCGCCACAATCTCGAAAGGCTCATTCAAGGAGCGGACCGTACGATCATAAAAATCTCGGATCTCATCCTCGGAGTACGTATTACCCAACGAAAGCATCGGATATTTATGTACTACTTGCTCAAACTCTTTCGAGAGGTCGCTCCCCACTCGCCGAGTCGGGGAATCCGGATCGGCGAACTCGGGATGCGCCGCCTCCAGTTCCTGCAACTCTTTCATCATCTTATCAAACTCAAAGTCTGATATTGTCGGTGCCGAAAGCACATAATAATTATAATTATGCCGCTCCAGCTCATCACGCAGGGCTTTTATCTTTGCTTCGACCATATTAGTATATTAATTCTACGTTGTCTATCCAAAACGTATTTCCCGGAGAGCCGATATAGGCCCCTCCGTGCTGGAGGTGAACTGCAACACCATATGCGTAGGTGCCTCGCCCGGCTCCGCCCAGCCTACCTCTTGGATAGGAACGCTTTTTCCTTTACTATTTAACGTATAACGTTCCTCTACTTGTATACGCATATACGGTTTATATTCGGGCTTGGATGTTATATTTCCATAAAGGATCGGGTAAGTAGCGTCATTTACCCAATCAGGGGTAGATTCCGTATAGCGTTGCACCATCGTACCGACCGCTTGGAATAAACATTCCCTTCCGCGTCTTCCCATCGTTTCTGCAACAACAAGATCACCGCCAAGGAATCCTGCCCGGCCACCGTACTCTTACGGCTGAACCCCGTACTACGTACCCGATTCTTCTCGGGAGCGGCTTTCACCTTATAATCAAACCGCAACGCTTTCGGCTTCTTGGAGAAAGGCACTCCTGATTGTAACATCGCTTGAGGGTTTTTTGTTCCCTTGATCGGCTCATGCACCGTACCCAAGAAAACGGAGCCGGCGGCGATCACCTCGATATCCACCAAACCGAAAACCTTCACGCTCTCATAACGGGTCTCCATGCGGGCGCACATCCCATCCCCCCGTTTCTCCGGGAAAACAGACGTATTGGTTTTCACCACTCCCGCCACTTTCGCCATCACGTTGGAAGTAGCCCACGGAGAACCGCCCATATTACGAAACGCCGTATTACCGACAATCGTATCCGAGGGCCCCAGCTCATAAAGCCATTTCGTATTTCCCCCGATAATGCCAGACTCATGAATCTCACGGACAATCCAATTATCCATGTCTCCATAAGCGAAGGGCACCACATTCTCCGATGTCACCCCATCCCCGTCCGCGAGAACCACGGACAAAGGCATACAAGCGATTGCCAAAAATAACGCTTTCTTTCTTAAACTCAAACCCATCCCTCTATCAATTTAATACCTATCTAACCCTTTTATTTATAAGCTATAGCCCCATTCCTTCAAGGCCATGCCCCAATTTTCCTCTACGAGCCGGACCGTACGATCCTCGTACTTGTATTGGTTCTTCTTGTAGCCCTTCTTCTTGCCCAGATACTTCTCTATATCCGCCTTAGACTCCTTAAAGCCGGGTAAGTTTAATGACCCGTAAATATTTTCCGTCATGGCGAAAGCGTCTTTCTCGAAATCCTCGAACTTCACTTCCACCAGATTGCCTTCCGGTATCAGGTGCTTCTCTTCCTCGTACTTGTAGAAAAGACGGCGATATACCTCGATGAAGTTCGCCTCGATCTGCTCGTTCGTGATATCCTGCAAACGCAATGGCTGGATCGTATTCGTAAAGAAACTGCGGGTACTCTCGAATACCGTATACGGATTTCGCTTCAAGTAGATGAACTTAGCGTTCGGGAACATCTCCAGCAATGTCTTCACACGCCCCGTATGCGGTGGGTTCTTGCTCAAATACTGCGTACCGTTCGTATTCCAGAGGGAAACCTTAACCAGACGCATGAAAGTATCCATGAAGATCCGCCGCTCCTCCTCCGTGATATCGTTAAACAATAAGTAACGATCGCAATACTCCATCCAGCGTTTCGGGAAGAACCAGAAATTATAATATGTATAAGGCATCATGTTCGACAAGGCGAACTCCTCCTCTTGCGGAAGATCCACCTTCAACTCCATATTATCGGTCGGACGCTTATCCGGCATCAAGAAAGCCATGTTCTTCTTGAAGAAAGGCTGCCCCCAGAGCATCAGGTGCGGGAATACCGTCTGGTACGTCGTGGTATAACCGAAATGCTTATCGCAGGCGAAGATATTATGAACAAAAGTCGTACCACTCCGCCAATGCCCCAAGATAAACAAGGGTCCATCTCCAGCGGCTTATCGGCCAATTTCTTGAACCGGCTATCCTCGATCGGCTTCAAGGCGCTCAACAGGCGGCAAACACCGGTCGTAAGGCGATACTTACCCTTAAAGCCCTTGTCTATCTGCTGCCGGGCCGTCACCTTCCTGAACGTATCCCAATCCGCCCCGACCAACGTATTGATCGGTAGCTTATCAAACTCCAACAATCCCATATCCTATCGTTTTTCCGTTATACATTTCACAGATACGCCCTGCCGGCCCAACTCCTCACAAACCTTACGGATCGCCTCATAATGCTCCTCTCCGATTCCCATCTCCGGGAGGTTCAAGGTAGCCAAAGCGTCTTCCGTCACCATATCTTTAGCGTCCACACGGTCGATGATCATACCCACGGCGGACGTATTATTCGTAATCGGATCGATCAAGATAAACGAGCCGGTCTGCTTATTCCTCCTATACGGATCGAAGAACAACTCCTTGCCGGTAGTAAATACCACACGGCCGATCTCGTTCAGCTCCAGATGATCCACGGAAGACTGCTCCATCGTGTTCACGTTCACCTTATAGCGGATACTATCCACACGGGCACGTGTCGTATGAGTGGTCTGCTTGATGTAGAACTGCTTGTTCACGTCCATGGCTTCCTCATCCATCCACACCAGCATGGCCTCGAAATTACGGTCGCGGATCGGCAAGTTATCCGGGTGCACCAGCATCTCCCCACGGGAGATATCGATCTCGTCCTCCAAGGTGATCGTAATACATTGAGGCGGGAAAGCCTGCTCCAACTCACCCTCGTAGGTGACGATGCTCTTTACCTTCGAGGTCTTCCCGGAAGCAACGCCATCACCGTATCTCCCTTACGCACGATACCGCTAGCCACCTTGCCGCTAAACCCACGGAAATCCAGATTCGGGCGCAACACGTATTGCACCGGATAACGGAAGTCCTCGTAGTTACGATCCAAGTCGATAGGCACGTTCTCCAGATAATCCAATAAAGACGTACCCTCGTACCAAGGCGTACGATCACTCTTCTCCACCACGTTATCGCCATCCAAGGCCGATAAGGGGATATACGTGATATCCGGGATATCCAGCGGCTCCACGAAACGTTTATAATCCGCCACGATCCGGTCGAACGTATCCTTGTCGAAGTCCACCAAGTCCATCTTATTCACGGCCAGTACCACATGTTTGATCCCCAGCAAAGATACCAGATAGGTGTGACGGCAGGTTTGCGTGATCACGCCCGTGCGGGCATCCACCAAGATGATCGCCAGATTCGCCGTGGAACCACCCGTGATCATATTCCGGGTGTACTGCTCGTGCCCCGGGGTGTCGGCGATGATGAACTTACGGTTGTTCGTGCTGAAATAGCGGTAAGCCACATCGATCGTGATACCTTGCTCACGCTCGGCCTTCAAGCCATCCAGCAACAAAGCGTAGTCGATATGCTCGCCGGCGTTGCCCATACGCTTGCTGTCACGCTCCAAGGCATCCAACTGATCCTCGTATATTTTCTTACTATCAAACAGCAATCGGCCTATCAAGGTCGATTTGCCATCATCCACCGAGCCGGCGGTCAAGAATCTCAGCAGGTCCTTCTGCTCGTCCTTATCTAGGAATTCCTTTATATTTAATTTTGTATCTGCCATGTCTCTTCTGTGTTAAAAATACCCTTCCCGTTTCTTCTGCTCCATACTAGCGTCTTGATCGAAGTCGATCACACGGGTCGTACGCTCGCTCTTCGTCGTGGTCATCATCTCCTCCACGATTTTCTCGATCGTATCCGCCTCGCTCTCCACGGCGCCGGTCAGCGGCCAGCAGCCCAACGTACGGAAACGGACCATACGCATACGGATCTGGTCCCGGTATTGCTCCGGCAAGCGGTCGTCGTCCGCCATGATCAAATTACCGTCGATCTCCACGCACGGACGCTCCTTGGCGAAATACAGGGGAACGATCGGGATATTCTCCAGACGGATATATTGCCAGATATCCAGCTCCGTCCAGTTCGATAGCGGAAATACACGGATGCTCTCGCCCTTATGCACACGGGCGTTATAGATATCCCACAACTCCGGGCGCTGGTTCTTCGGGTCCCATTGATGGAACTTATCGCGGAACGAGAAGATACGTTCTTTCGCACGGCTCTTCTCCTCGTCACGGCGGGCGCCGCCGAAAGCGGCGTCGAACTTATATTTATCCAAGGCATGAAGCAAGGCCTGCGTCTTCATCAAGTCCGTATGCACCTTGCTTCCATGCGTGAACGGGCCCACGCCCGCGTGGAAAGCCTCCATATTAGACTCCACGATCAAGTTCCAGCCGAATTTCTTCGCGTAAGAATCACGGAACTCTATCATCTCCTTAAACTTCCATTTCGAATCGATGTGCATCAACGGGAAAGGAACCTTACCCGGAGCGAAAGCCTTCTCGGCCAGACGGACCATCACGGAAGAATCCTTCCCGATGGAATAAAGCATAACAGGATTCTCGAACTCGGCGGCTACCTCACGGATGATGTGGATAGACTCGGCCTCCAGCTCCTGTAAATGACTTAACTTGTAATCAGACATATCTTTTTTCAGTGTTTAATTTCTACTTTCGGTATGATCAACTCCAACAACCGGCTCACGGATTGCTCCACGCTCAATACGGAGGTATCCAAGGACAGGTCCGGACGCTCCGGCGCCTCGAACGGGGCGGAAACCCCGGTAAACTCCTTGATCTCGCCTTTCCGGGCTTGGCATACAGGCCTTTCACGTCACGGCGTTCGCACTCGGCGAGCGGCGTACTTACGTAAACCTCCAAGAAATCCGCTTTACCGATGATAGCGGACGCCATCTCTCTCAACTCATTGTTCGGGCTGATAAAAGCCGCTATGGTTATAACACCCGTATCGACAAACAGTTTACCCACCTCGGCGATCCGGCGTATATTCTCCACCCGGTCCTCCGGCGAGAACCCGAGATTATTGTTGATACCACTACGGATATTATCCCCGTCGAGGATGCGGCAAAGCAATCCCCGTTTATGCAACTCACGCTCCAAGGCGATAGCGATCGTGCTTTTCCCCGAGCCACTCAAACCCGTGAACCACACCATCACTCCCCTTTGCCCCAGAAGCGCCTCTTTATCCTCACGACCCAGCATACGGTCGAAAATCGGATAGATATTATTTTCTAAAACTTCCATATCATAGGTATTACAAACACGGAGATCAAGAACGTGATCAAGTTCAAGGGCAGGCCCACCTTCACGAAATCCGTGAACTTATAGCCTCCCACGCCTTGTACGATCAGGTTGGTCTGGTAGCCGATCGGCGTACTGAAACTAGCCGACGCCGCCATACAGATCACGACAAAGAATGGGGTCGGATCAACGCCTAATTGCGTAGCCACCGACAAGGCGATCGGGAAACTCAATGCCGCCGCGGCGTTGTTCGTGATCAACTCCGTAAATATATTGGTAATAATAAATATAATCGCCAGCAACGCATACGGTCCTAAATCGTCGGCCATACTAATTATATGGCGGGCTATCATGGAGCAAAGCCGGAATTCTCCATGGCCTTGCTGATAGCGAAGGCACAAGCGATCGTTATCAAGATATCCCAAGAGATGTATTTCGTGTATTTCTTCGGCGGGAAGATCTTAGTCCACGCCATGATGATTGTCGTAATGCAGACAAAGAAGAACATATCCAAGCGCATACTTGGAACGGCCTCTTTCACGACTGGCAACTCTCCTACCGTCGCCCCCGTAATCATAAAGATCAACAGTCCTAAAGCCAGCCAACGTTTCTTCCTCGATACCGGCTCCGTTGCCTCATTACCATTCGCCAACATCAAGAAGACACTAGACTCACCCCATGTAGGATAAAAGAATCGTCCGCCCACAACACCAAGGTATCGCCCTCATGCAACACCACCGTATCCAGATTACGGGTAAAACGCTGTCCGCCGCTTTTCACCTCTTTCACGATCGCCCCGTAATGGCGGGTAAAGTTAAACTCTCCCAAGGTCTTGTTGATACCCGGGAAGCGTGCGCCCAGCACGGCCTCCACCCGGTGGAAATTCCCGGGATTCTCATCCTCCCCGTCTTCGGATACCGTATCCGTCCTCGAGTCCGGAAGCAGTTTATTCGAGAAAGCGAACAAATATAAAATACCGGCGATAGCGATAAAAATACCGACTTTCCCCAGCTCAAACATCGTAAAGCCCTCATATCCCGCCTCCAGAATCATGCCGTGCACCACCAGATTCGTAGAAGTACCGATCAAGGTACATATACCGCCCAATATCGTGACATACGAGAGAGGGATCAAGAATTTCGTGGCCGGAAGCCTCACCGCCTCCGCCCATCGCTTGATGATCGGGGCAAAAATAACCACCACCGGCGTATTATTCAGGAACGCCGACACGAAAGCCACGGGCGGGAGCATCCTCGCCTGCGCCTTGAAGACGGTGGTCTTCCCCTCGGGAAGCAGTTTCTTGATCAATTGGCCTAAAGCCCCGCTCTGCCGCACTCCCTCACTGACAAGGAAGAGCATGGCTACGGTTATCATCCCTTTATTGCTAAAGCCCTCCAGCATCTCCTTGGGAGTAAGAATGCCTACGCAGAGAAAAAACACGACCACTGTCAGAAGAACCATTCCCGGCCGCATCTTATCCCATACCAAGGCTGCGATCATGCCGATCAGGGCCAGCAACACAAACACTATATCAAAATTCATGTATTTACTTTTAAGAGCGCAAAAATAATAAGAATACTCAAGTGCGCACTCCTTTCGCTAACCTATTTTTAGGATTATATGGGATATAGACCAATAATGATTGATTCTGGGCCAACTTATTGCGTGTATCCAGAGCTGTCATTCTCTAATTATTTGTTTCCTGTTCGCTCCATTTTTGTAAGACAAGTGCAAGAATTTCTTTTTCCTGTACACGATCGCTTGATCGAACGGTAGACCGCTATCTATCAATACTTCCAGCAATCGCTCCGGGCCGCAGGCGGCGTAGCAATCGGCGGCCTCGCCCCTTGTGTGCTGGGAGTTGACGACACCGCCTACCAAGCGATTTACCTCCGGGCAACGATAGCCGCTGGTAATGGCGATAGGCTCGCCGAGGCGGTCTCGCAAAGGCTGGATCAATTGCGTGATAAGCAGCCGGATAGCAGCTATCTGAGATTCGCCGGGCATGTTGTCGATACCGTTCTCTATGGCTTTACGACTATATGTGAACTCTTCTACTGTAAAATTTTTTGAGATTTGATTATTTTTATTCATGTTGCTAAACAGGTATTTTATTCGTGATATGATTTGTGAGTGAAAAAAATTAGCGCTTACTTTACATCGTAAGATTTAAGAAAAAATATAAATAAGATATTTCCTCCCTAAGAAGGAGGTCATAGTTAAGGTTTTGGTTGGAGAGGGCAAACCTGCGAAGGTCAGCCTCTTGTTTTTTATCCCCAGACCTATACTTATAATCCACCCCGAGCAACGCCCCTGCGAACGTGGAGACCTCGCCGAAAGCGACCAATACGGAGGAATGGATCTCGCCCCGTGGAGGCATCCAGAGGCCCATGAAAAGCAATGTTATTCCCGCCAGACATAAGAGCGTGGCGATGACTAGTTGTAATCTCATGCCGATTTATTTTTCAAGGTTCCCCTAGATACTCGAATACTAACTGTACCTGCTTGGGAGTAACACACGCTGGCCGTTCACGTACCCCGCATCCGACAATGCTTTCATCAGCGCCTTATTATACATAAACCATCTCTTTATCTGAGTGTTCGCCGACCGGGGCGTACTGTTAGGGAAGTACATCCCGGCGATTTCCTTTAAATGCAACGCTTGTATCTTCATAATACAAATTTACATTTTATTTCTTAATTTAACAATATTTCCAAACAAAAAATCAAGAATTGAGAATCGAAAACCAGAACACCCCCAATTCTCAATTCTCAATTTTCAATTCCCTAGATCTCGTCCGGACTCTCGCTATCCGAGCCGCCGCCGTTCTCCCCGGTAGCGACATTCGTGATATCCTTTACGTGGGCGAAACTGACGTTCGCTTCGAGCCTTGAAGGGCCTTGCGGGATAAAACAGGATGCGAGCCCCCGTGATATTGCCCGTGGCGTTGAACTTCGCCGCAGGATCAGCGGCCTTGGATGAGAACGACATACGGAAGTTGCCCAACTCGCCCATGCGGACGATACGGCCACCACGAAGCTCTAAATCGAGCACGTAGTTCAGCGAGTCCAGCACGCCCTTCACATCGGCGCTTGAGAGGGCCGATCGCTCGGAGATCGCCTTGCAAATGTCCTCCAACTCCGTGTAACCCGTGTAGACCGGGGTAGCGAACGCCTTGTCTGTCTTAGCCCCACCTTTCAAATCAGATACCTTTCTCGTGATGATCTTGTAATTTAATGCCATAAGATTTTAGACTTTAAGATTTATAAATTCGTTGATGATTGATTAACGTCAGCAAAGGTAACACCATCGGAAACCCACACCGTTGGCTTACGTGTCACTTCCTGCCCCAACGGACGCATATAAGCGCCAATAGGGCGAGAAGCGGCAGGAAGACAAGCCGTGAGGCGAGCGATTTGCGCTCGGTATGTCGCTCCGAGACCGTCCGTGTGTCTTGCCGCTCCGAAAGTAGCCGCTCATACTCCCAGACCACTTGCTGAAGGCTGTCGCAGGTAGCGTCGATATACAAGGTATCACGCAAGACACGTGCGGAGACCGTCGCCCCACCCTTACGCCCGGTGTAGGAGGCCCCGGCGGGCAATGGCCTAAGTCCCTCGGAGAGCGGGATACGCAGGCCCACCTCGCTCCCCGGTACGCTGAGGGTACGACAGACGAGACGTTCCGTCCCGAGCAGGCGCTTCTCCTCGTCGTGGCGATCGACGGCTTGACGGTCGCTAACGCAAGAGATTAAAAACAGCTTCCGCCCACGAACAAAGAAGAAATAACAACAAGGTTTCTCATATGCTTTTTTTAGATCAATAATAAGCCAGAGCGTTCGTTCCCGGTTGGCTTATCAAACAGGAACCGTCTATTTCCGTTCGGATCGGAGCTTATTTTCATTCGGATCGGATTCGTAGTTTATCCGGATAAACATTCCGTTTCTCCCGGACAAAATAATCAAACAAGCACTTATAATTAATAAATATTAATCAATGAAGACTTTATATACTAGGATATAGAATCAAATAAAGACTCATTTATAAATTATTGATAAATATTTGATTTTATCGCTATTTAATTTGCTTCATATTAAAGTTTGATTTATATTTGCCGCAAATAAAGTTGTTAACCAACAAATTTACGTAATATTAATTTTATAAATTAAAGTAATGAAGAGTAACGAAACAAAACAAAAACTATGTTGATCCAAACCCGTCTATGGAAAATGCGCAATCGCATTGAACCAAACGCAGAGAATAGCGTACGTTTTATCCGATTCGGGCAAGAGCTGATCCGTCGTGCCGAGCACGAGGGCATGGACGAGGGGATGGCCGACGAGATCCGCAGTTACAACTCCCAATGCGCCAGCCAGATCAAGGCGATGCACGAGATGCGCCGCCCTTTCACCGAGATCTTGGCCGACCTGCAAAAACGGTTCGTGAGTTTAGAGAACGCCATTGATCCACGCAAGCCCGGGACACCGGCGCATACCTGCGGGCAATACCTCGACTCTTTCCTGCGTGACCAGATGGACGAGGCGTTCAAGCAGCGGGAGCGTCTGGAGAAGAACCTCCGGCAGACGCAGCGCCGTATCGAAGGCCGCCAAGACCTCTCGGAGGAGGAGAAACGCACGGCGCTGGAGCGTGCGGACAAGCGCCGGCTGCTCGGCGAGCGTGACTTGAGCCTGCGGGCCATCGACTCCGAGCTGATACCGGAACCCCTATCTCCCGAGGCTACATGGTCCTTCTGGCCTTCTGGTGGGAGAACCGTGGCAAGGGGATGCCGGACGACGAGTTGCGCAAGACTTTCCACCCGATACTCATGTACGCCAAGGCGCAAGCCCGCAAGGGCATACTCGTGGACAGCCCGCACGTGAGCTACCTAGCCGAACCCAAACGCAAGAAAACGGCTTGACAAATCCAAGGCCAATCAATTTCCTATTATCAATTTTCAATTATAATTACCGAATGTCTAATATCAAACAAATCAAGCAAGTATCCATCAAGGATAACAAATTGAAAGCGACGATCGAGGTGTACAATGAGCGTACCGCCGACAGCTACCAGACCTCTTACCAGAACGAGTGCCCTATCCATGAGGAATTTACGTTGGCCATGGCGAACCTGAACTTCCACGTGGAGAAGATCTGCGGCACCTGCTTCCCCGGCCTCCGGCCGAGGCTTCTACCGCCAGCCGTCCGGCGACTCGGAATTGCTCACCATCTACGCCGTGAACCGTGCCGACGATAACACCTGCCCCGTCAACCTCGCCGCCCGACTCCACCTCGGGCGTGACGAGTACGCATGGATAGACCGCCTGCTGGAAGACCTCTCGCTATGCGAGCGTGAGGCCCTGCTATACATCACGCAAGGCAAGCGCCTCGGCATGGAGCGTTTCGTCGAGATCGGGAACACGAGTGACGAACCTCTTAACACAGCCGCCTAAGACCATGACACACGCATCCACGCTTATCACGCCGACGGCCAAGAGCTGTCTGCTGGGCGACCAAGCCGCCGCCTGTTTCTTCCACCTCGCCTCGGGCGAGAGCCGCTCACGCAACTACCGCTTCGCACGAGGAAACGAGTACGGGTATTACTACGAGCCACGCATCCGCAAATGGATCACCTTCGACAACCGGATGGGAACCTTCTACGTGGAAATCTGCGACACGGACCGAGAGGCCGAACAACTCCTGACTGATGGGAACGGACTACTCGCCGCTTAGCGAGGCCGTCTTACGCTACACGGGGCTGCGGGTGGAACGGGAGTTCCCCTTCCACCCACCCGTGAGTGGCGTTTCGACTTCGCCATTCCTCAAGCCCACGTAGCCATAGAGGTGGAGGGCGGCTTATGGAACGGCGGTCGCCACTTCCGCCCCGAGGGCTGGAAGCGTGACACGGAAAAATACAACGAGGCCGCCGCTTGCGGATGGCTCGTGATACGCACCACGCCCGCCGAGCTGCTCAACGTACGCACGCTGCAATGGATCGTGAGGGCGATCAAGACTCGCGATTAACTTTCAATTTTCAATCATCAATTTTCAATTAACCATGGCACGACCTATTAAAAAGGGGCTGGATTATTTCCCGCTCAATACCGATTTCATGAATAATCGCACGATACGCCGCTTGAAGAGGAAAGGCGGCTTCAAGGCAATCGTCCTCTATATGGATTTATTATGCGACATTTACGCCAATAGTTATTTTATAGAAATAACCGACAACTATATATTCGATCTTTCGGATCAACTCGGGCTCGAAGAAAAAGACATCCGGAGCATGATCGAGATAATGATAGAACTCGGATTATTCCACGAGAGATCTTTTGACAAAAGCCATATCCTAACCTCCGAGACCATACAAGAGCAATATGCCTTTTCAAAGAGTAAAAGACCAGATAATAAAGCTGTTATTGATTTGTATAAAATAGTTAACGATGTAAAAACCGAGGTTTTCGCAGACGAAACCCCGCAAAATGACACGAAAAGTGCATATAGTATAGTAAAGGAAAGGAAAGAAAACATTACTACTACTTCTTCTCCCGCACGCACGTACGCACGGGAAGAGATCCTCCGCTCTTATCGAGACGAACTATCCAACGATGAGGATTGGCGGGCCGCTATCGTCCGTATGAGCGGCAAAGGTCCCGCCGTATTGGACCTGTTACCGGGCGTGATGGAACTTTTCGAGAGTCACATCGTCTCTACCGGCGACATGGGAACGCTCCGCACCAAGAACGATTACGCCCGTCGTTTCACCTCTTGGTGGAGATGCCTCGATTACCAACCCGAGGCAGACATAATCAATCGTCCCGCACCAATCGCCCCGGCCGGAAACAAACGGCCCGCCGCCCCCTCACGCATAGAAGAAGCCATGAAAGCGAGCGAACGAGCGGCACAAATAGCATTGAACATCTTACAAGCCGACGGACATGACAGGTCTAGAGCTTAGGCTACGGGAATCCTTGTCCTCGGAACGGATCGAGGACATATCAATCGAACAACTCACGCAATCCGTCTCCCAGTTGATCGCACAGACGTACATCATGGTCGGCTACCAGACGTACAACGAGCGGGATATCGGGATATTGGCGGCCAAGTTATCGTCCGACCTCCGGGAATCATACGCCTACCTCACCTTCCCCGAGGTATCGCTTTGCTTCGAGTTGGGGGCGAAAGGCACGTTCGGCGACTACACGGGCGTAAACCTACGCACCTTCGCTCGCTGGCTGAAGAGCTATAAGACGAGCGACCTGCGCTATCATGCCGTTGTGGAACGGGAACGGGAGCGGCGGCAGAACGCCCTCCCACCCGTCAGCGAGGCTTACAAGGAAGAGCGTGAGCTTGCCTTTCTCCGCAAGGTATTCCAGCAATACAAGGCCGGTTACCCGCTGGAACGCCTTTATCCCGCCCGTGTCTACCAGTCCTTGCAAGAGCGGGGATTGATACACGATACCCCCGAGGAGAAACGCCACGCCATGAGCCTCTTCGCCCATTGGAGACCACCGGGTCACCTGCCCATCAGCGAGGACTATCGGCTGACGATGGTGCGACAGCAAGCCATGGCATGGTTGCTGCGGAGGTATTTCGATGGGCTGATAGCTAAAGAGAAAGCATAAGAACGAGTAGTATGCACTTGCATATCTGTTAATAATTCGCCAATAAAAACATTGATTTACAAAATATATAGTTATATTTGCATCGTCATGTGGCTATAGCGTTAGCCGAAAAGCATGGCGACATATTATGTATTAGAGCATCGAGTGTTATTCTGTGTCTTTTAAAATTCCCCATTTAACTCAGCCAGAATAACAAACTTCATGCTCACGCTGTTGTATTATCTCAAATATAATATAGGCGTGAGCTGTCGTTTGTTATGGCTGAAAGGGTATGGGGATACCTAAAAGACACATAACAATATAACGGCAGCTTCACGCTTTTTTTTGTGTCTGCCCATAAAAACTCTATTTCTCCAATAATTATACATTTGGCCTATAATTAATCGAATTTAACAACATGGCTTTTCAGAGGAAAAGCTTGGTTATTTAGTTAAATAAAGAAAAGAGCTATCTCGTTCGTGAGAATATAGGTAGCTCACTATTGTTTAACCTTTTTAATGCGCACACATTATGTACATGGACAAAGAACGTTTTTACGTGATCCTTGGAGCTTTATTAATGATTATCAGCTTGCCCGCCTTGATTGCGGCAGGCTTTTATTTTCGGAATTATCTACTTTGGGCTTGTCTAATTAAAAATCTCTTTGTAAATTTGCAGTGTAAAAATAAGAAAATTATGACATACTTCGAGTTTACAAAGAGATTCCCTACCGAAAACAGTGCAATAGATTTTATTGTAGCTGCAAAATACAAAGATGGTTATGTTTGTCCTAAATGTGGTTGTGTTCATAAAGGCATATACCATCAAAACTATGATAGAAGAAAATTATATTGTAACAATTGCAAATCTGAATTTTCCGCATTAAAAGGAACAATATTTGAAAACACGCATCTTGATATTCGCATGTGGTTGTATGCAATGAACCTTGTTATCATATCCCGGAAAGGAATATCAGCATTGCAACTAAAAAGAGAGTTGAGTATGGGTTCTTACCAGTCTGCATGGCGTATGCTCCATCAAATCCGTAAGGCAATGGAAAAAGAAGAATATAAAGAAACATTTGAAGCCATAGTTGAGATTGACGAAACTTATGTAGGTGGCAAACCTCGTAAGAACAATGATCATTCAGACGATGATAAAGATAATGATAGCAAACCTAAAAGAGGTCGTGGTACTTCTAAAACTCCTGTAATCGGAGTAAAAGAACGTAATACAGGTAGGGTTCATGCTGTTGTTGCTAATTATAACGAAGAAGGAAAACAGTTAAGCGGCAAACAACTTTTCAATGTACTTAAAAAGGGATGTAAGAAAAATACAACTGTCATGACCGATCAATTTGCAGGGTACAATATCCTCGACAAGGAAAATGATTGTAACTTTGTACGGTTGAAAGTGGATCCACTGTTGCATTTTCACTTGGTGATGGAATCCATACCAACGGTATAGAAAGTTTTTGGGCAATACTCAAACGTGGCATGTATGGTGTGTTTCACAACGTGTCGGTTAAGTATATGCAGAAGTATGTGAACGAGTTCTGCTACCGTCTTAATCATAGAGATAGTAACGAAGCGTTTGCTTCACTTGTTAAACTTGCAGTAATATAAAGTAAACTCCGAGGATTTATTAGAACTTTCGGCCCAATTCTAAATACAATAATAAGAAAAGTTATGTCAAAGAAGGCAATAGAAAATAATAATGAATTAGAAATATTAAAACAAAAGCAATTTTCGGCAATAATTCATTCTCCTGAATATAGAAATATCTTAGAAAAAAAAGTAAAGAGATAGTAAATTATTCTCGTCTTGCTCAAAACGAAGCAACAATTGAGAGTTATTTCGATTGTGTTCTCTTTCACTTTTTCAAGGAGGTTTTTGGGCGGTTAGGTTACGAATATCATCCATTAAAAGAAGTAACAATAGAAACGTCTAGACATATAACAAAAGGTAGAGCTGATACTGCTATTGGTGCATTAATCATTGAGTTTAAGCAACCGAAAACACTAAATACTATAGAAAAACAGAATAAAGCAGTAAGTCAAATATCTGATTATATGCTTGGCTTGACTTTAGAATCTGAATTAGTAGGCTTTGTAACTGACGGAACAAAAGGTTGTTTTGTTACTAGAGATTCTTCTGGAATTATACTTGAAGCATTCAGTGAGTTGAACGCTTCAGTTATGGATAGATTAATTCAATCAATAGTAAAATTAAGCAAGACAGCACTATCATCAAAAAGCCTCGTTAAGGATTTTTGTTGCTCAGGGCATTCTAGTACAGGTATAAAACTTGCTAACTCTTTGTACAGCACTCTGTCAACGAATATGACAGATAGAACAGTAATGCTCTTCAATGAGTGGAAGGAACTATTTAACCTATCTCATGATGACATATCAAAGCAACAAGCTATAATAGATAGAAAGATTGCATTGCAAAATGTATTTCAAGTTGAGTTTACTAAAAAAGATGAGGAATACAAAGCATTGTTTGCATTACAAACAGCGTATGTTATTATAGTAAAGATTGTAGCATATAGAATCATAAGCCTAATAAGATATAATTCATCATTTATTGATTTTGAAGCGATATCAAACACGCCAATAGAGTCTCTCAGGTCACAATTGGCTAGTCTAGAGGAAGGTGCAATTTTTCGTGATTACGGAATGTTAAATTTATTAGAGGGTGATTTCTTTTCTTGGTATGCTTTTAATGAACAATGGAACTCAACCATTGCAGAATCTTTGAATTCTGTTTTTAAAGTATTAAGTAAATATTCAAGTCGTCCTGTATTAAACCAATCATCAGAATCACGTGATTTCTTTAAGGAGCTATATCAAGGTATGATGCCAGCAGAGGTTCGACATTCTTTAGGTGAATATTATACCAAACAGTGGTTAGCTCATCATGTTGTAAAAGAGGCTATTGAGTTATGTGGTGTTTCAAAATGGAAAGGTGTTGACCCTTGTTGTGGTTCTGGAACATTTGTAACAGCTATGATTGGGCAGGTTCTTTACGAAACAAAATCTTTATCAAAAGAAGAACAACTTAAGGAAATTTTGAATCGTGTCAAAGGCATTGATTTGAATCCTGTTGCAGTTCTTTCCGCTAGAGTTAATTACTTTATTAATATTTCGCACCTGCTTGATAATACAAATGAGATTGAAATACCTATTTTCTTGGGTGATTCATCTTATGTACCTAAATCAGTATTATGTGATGGTATAAAATGTTATGAATATAGTATCAATACTCTCATGGATCCAATTGAAATTGTGGTTCCATGTAGTATGGTTGAGGATTCTTATGCATTTTCCAAAGCAATGACAGATATAGAGCCTTATATTAAAGCCTTTAATGAAGAAGGCGCATATAACTGCATATCATCACTTGTACCAAAGAAAGAATTGACAAATGAAATTCAATCTCAAATTCATAAACTGACCTCTTCACTTGTTGAATTAGAAAGAAAAAATTGGGATGGCATCTGGGCGAGAATAATTACTAACTTTCTTACAACAGCAAATTTGGGAAAATTTGATGTTATTGTTGGAAATCCACCATGGGTGGATTGGAAAAGTTTGCCATCTGGATATCGTGATAGAATAATTTCATTGTGTATTTCTAGAAATCTTTTTTCTGGAGATAGAGTAACTGGAGGAATTAATCTAAATATATGTGCATTAATAACAAACGTTGTTGCTGAAAATTGGCTTGGAGACGATGGAATTATTGGATTCTTAATGCCAGAGCCTTTAATTTTTCAACCTTCTTATGAAGGATTTAGAAACCTTTTGTTATCAGATGGAAGTCGTTTATATATAAAGAAACTCTCTAATTGGAATAAGGCAGGACATCCGTTTTATCCTGTGACTCAAAAGTTCTTGACATTCTTTATTTCACGAAGAGAGGTGGAATATAGCAATGGAATAGAAGTTGATTGGTATGTAAAAAAGACTAACAAGAATATAGATAATATTGAAAATCTTTCTGTTTTGGAAAATTTCAATATTTCAACTCAATATGCAGCTACATGTCATAGTTTTAGAAATATGTTTACATATATTCGAAATAAGGCTTTAATTAACGATATGAAGTCAGTGGCTGGAGAATCAAGCTATATAGGAAGAGAAGGAATAGAATTTTATCCGCAAGAAATGATAATCTTTGAACAAACAGAGATGCCTCCAACTAAAGAATGTACTAGCCTTAGAAATATTCAAGTTAAAAAGTCAAAATATAATGTACCACAGACTTATCGTCTTTTGGAAACTAAATATTTGCATCCACTCATACAAGGTACTGATATTACACCATTTCATATAGAGGTTTCTGGTTATATAGTTCCATTCCCGTATGATAAAAAGTCAGTGACAGATTGCCTATTCCAATGGATAAATTAGTAAAAGATGCACCAAAGCTAGCTAAATTCTATAATCAATTTAAGAAATTGATATGTAGCCAAACTAATTATAATGAGCGAATTATTGGTCGTAAAGGTGAATTTTATGCATTAGCGCGTGTTGGAGCTTACAGCTTTGCTCGTTACTATGTCGCATTCAGAGATAATTCTAAATGGGGTGCTGCTGTTGTTTCTGATATTGAGACAAAATGGGGTGGTAAAGTTCGACCACAATTCCAGAATCACGCAGTAACTATCTGTGAAGATTCAGAAGGAAATTTTATTAGTTTAAATGAAGCACATTATATTTGTGGTATTTTAAATACGCCAATTGCTTCTGAATACATAATTAATTCTTCTGATTCACGTTCCTTTCCTATACGTCCCCGAATATATATACCCAAATATGATTCAACCAATAATACCCATAAAGCTATTGTTTCATTATCAAAAAAGGCTCATAAAAATTATGACAATAAAGTACTTATAGATAAAATATTGGCAAAATTAAATGAGTTGTATTTATTAATTGCTATTGAAGCACATAATAAAACTCATATAGATAATTGAATTATACATATCGTCAATTGCTAATTTCAAACTTCGTAAACTTTTACAAATCATGTCGACATTTTCTTATATGAAGGTGTCTATATTTTTTAATAATCTATTCCATTAGTGTCCCATTTTAACGGAACACTAATGGTCTGCTATATTACAACAAGCCTAAAATAGATAATTCCATTTATTTTTACGACTTTCTCCAGCAATTATCCTTCGAGGAAATGCAGGCGGTCTTTTATTCCGTCATCCATACGGCGGCATGTGTCTTTGCCGTTATCGTGGGTATTATAGGCTACGAGCTTTGGTCTTCCTATTGGTGGTAGACTTGTGCCAATAAGCGATAGCTGCCTCCAATATCTTATCGACTGTTCCCTTGAATTTAGCGGGATGGCGGGCCGGAGGAGAAACGCCACGCCATGAGCCTCTTCACCCATTGGCGACCGCCGGGCCACCTGCCCATCAGCGAGGACTACCGGCTGACGATGGTGCGACAGCAGGCGATGGCGTGGTTGCTGCGGAGGTATTTCGATGGGCTGATAACAGAAGAAAAAGCATAAGAACTAGTAGCATGGGCAGTGCCGATACTTGGGATAATACCGACATCGAAAAGAAGAAATAAGAGAGCGTAAGCACATACTCTCTTATTTCACCTCCCTCACTTCACGATAAACCACGGATTATGCAAATCTTCCTTGTTATAGCGAAGCGGGGTCTTGCCGTCGATATGATATATGTCGCAACCGGCAGACTTGGCGATGGCGTGGCCGGCGGCGGTATCCCACTCCATCGTCGGGGCGAAACGGGGATAGATATCGGCCGAGCCTTCCGCTACCAGACAAATCTTCAGGCTGCTGCCGCTACTGATCAACGTAACGGGCTTTCCCTGCTTGCGGAGATTATCGATGAAAGCGGTGGTCTCCTCCGTTTGGTGAGACCGGGACGCCACTACCACGACTCCTTGATGCGCCAGCGCCATCGGCAAATGTATCGCCCGCTGCTTCATCTCGTCCATCGAGGGCTGGCTACTGCTATCGATTCCCGTAAACTTATAAGCACCCACAGAGGAGGAGGCGAAATACAACTCCTTCCGGACGGCACATAAATGACGCCCAACACGGGCACACCTTTCTCCACCAAGGCGATATTCACGGTAAACTCGCCGTTTTTCTTGATAAACTCTTTGGTACCGTCCAGCGGGTCCACGATCCACAGCGTCTCCCATTTGGAGCGCTCCTTGAACGGGATCTCCTTTCCTTCCTCGCTTAAGACCGGAAACGGGGTAACGGACAAAGCGTTTGTTATCAATCGATGGGCCGCCTTATCCGCCTTTGTCAACGGCGAGTTGTCTGCTTTTCTCTCTATCCCGAAGTCTGATTCGGGGTCGTTATAGATATCCATGATCGACTTGCCTGCGTCTACCGCGGCACGGATCGCTATGTAAAGATAATTGGCGTAGCTCATCATCACTTCTCGTTTTATTATTTGTTAATAAGCAAATATATGGAAAAAAAACAAATTAACGCCCTGTCGCCTGTAAATATTCCGTACGTTTGATCAAATAAGCCGTATAATCACCCGTATACTGGTCACGGCTTTGCTGGAGGAGCGATTGGGCGTCCAGAAGATCGCTCAGCGTAACCGTGCCCGCCTTATAATAGTCCGTATTAAGGCGGACATTCTCCTCGGCCGTCGCTATGGACTCCTCCGAGAGCTTGACTTGCTTATAAGACTCCTCCAGCTCGTTCCAAAGCTTCCGCATTTGCACCAACAGAAGCTCATTGGCGTTTTGGCGGGAATACTCGGCCGCCTTCACCTGAAGCTTTTGCTTCCGGATGGCGTGCGAGCCGCCCCACCAATCACTGATCGGAATCGCTACGGTAGCGAAAACCATGCCGAACGGACGGTCCTTATCCAGTAAGTTGTGATACATATACCCGGCTCCGATCCCCACGGTGGGCAAGTATTGCCCAACCTTCAGCTTTTGTTGAAGACGGGCGGCCTCCACGTTCTTCTCCAGCAATTTATAAGAGAGTGTCGTAGGGAGCGCCTCCTCATGGCTCACCCGGTAAAGCTCCGGGGAGGGCACCTCGGCGGGCAGCGTGAAATCGATCTCGAAATCATCTTCCCCGATACCGATATATTGAGCCAGCACCATCTTGGAAAGGCGCAAGCCGTTCTCCACCCGCAGGCGGTCGCTCGCCACGCCGTTCTTTTTCAACTGGACTTGCAGTAGGTCATTACGAGTCGTCACGCCGGCGCCGACCGCTACCTCCACATCCTTATAAAGACTCCCCACCAAGGATTCCACGATCTCGATCGTCCTTAATTTCTCGTGAAGGGAGATCCATTGCCAGTAATACCGCTCCACCGTCAGGGCTACCTCATCCTCGGATTGGCGCATCTGGTAACGGCTCACCTCGAGCGCCAAGTCGGCCAGCTTATTGCCGTTCACGATCTGTCCGCCGGCGAACACGGGCTGGATAGCGGTCACCCCACCCAGCAAGCCGTCATCCATCATCGACAACTCGAGAAGGCCCGGTATCACGCTCATATCCATCATCCCGTGGTTCGCCTTAAAAGCTGTTCCCACGGCGCTGACATTCGGGAAGTATTTCGTAAAGGCCTCCTTTTTTCCTTCCCTCGCCCCTTCTACGTCCAAACGGGCGTTCTTCATCTTCGCGTTATTCTCCAAAGCCATTTCCCGGCATTCTTCCAGCGATAATGTCCGCTGGGCGCTCACGGTCCCCACGCATAAGACGAGGGAACCGACGATGCCATATATCCATCTTTTTATCATCTCTTTTTTCCGCATATATTCATTCCTATATTATATCCTAATCCACATCCGTATCATTCATTTATTCCCGAATATCTTCCAATAGAAAACAGGCAGGATGATGACCGCCAAGATCATCGAGAAGACCGTTCCCGAGCAGATCACCACACCCATCGGCATCCAAAGGGAACTGCCGCTGATGATCATGGGAACCACGCCCACGGCCGTTGTAGCCGAGGTCAGGAAGATCGGGAGCATGCGTCGCCGGCCGGCGTCGAAGGCGGCATCCCTCGGGCTATAATGCTTATGAAGCCGCAAGTCTTGCGCATGCTCGAATATCAAGATAGCGTTTCGCACCACGATACCGATCAAGCTGATAACGCCCAAGACGCACGTCAAGCTGAAATCGATATGGAACGCCCACAAGCCCAGCGCCGCCCCGAACAAGGTGAGCAGCAACGAGGACAGGGCCGCCAACGCCAAGCCGATCTTCTTGAAATTGACCAACAGGAAGAAGAAAACAATGATCACGCGATCGCCAAGCCCTGCATCAGCGGGTTCATCGTCTCGAAATCCAGCTCCTTGGCTCCACCGTACTCGTACGTCACGCCCTCGGGCAAGGTCGGGATAATATGGCTTTCCATGACTCGCTCGATCCGTTTCTGCATAGCGTTCTGGTTGGTCCCCCGGGTTACCTCGGCGAAGACGCTCAAGGTACGCACGCCGTTGCGACGGACGATCTGCCCTCATTCCAGCCTCCCTCGATCGTGGAGACTTGCCGGAGCGGGACGCTCACGCCGGGGACGATGGTGGGAAGATACTGGTCGCCGACCTTATCGAACGCGTCACCCTCCCCTTTCTTATCGGATCTCAGCTGGATCGGCAAAGCGTAATCGCCTTCCCAGAGGGAGCCAACCGAGAGGCCGTCGTAACGGATCGCCAGATCGGCCGAGGCCATCGCCTTCGTGATCCCGAGGCGGGAGGCTTCCACTGTCCAATCGAACCCGTACGTCGGGTAAGGCCTCCTCGTAATTGGTGTGTACCCAGACCAAGCCGTCCATCTCACGCAACACGGCCATCAAGGAATCCCCAGCCTGCTTCAACCGGGCGATATCGTCTCCCATGAAACGGATCTCTAAAGGAGAGGATACGTTTTGGTAATCCAGTTGCTTAAACTTCACGTAGGCGTCGGGGAAATAATCGGCGTACCGGTCCGTATAATCATCCAACACGCTACGGGTGGCCTCTATCGAGGCGGTGTTGACAATGAACTGGGCGTAATTCTTCCCGGCCAAGTTCGGGGCGTAGGTAGCTTGGAAACGGGGCGAGGAAGTTCCGATAAAGGAGGTGACGGACAGGATGCGCTCATCTTCCGACAACAGCTTATAGAGCTATCGCTCACGGCGGCGGTACGGTCCAGCGAGGTTCTGCGGGAGATAGATCTCGACGGCGAACTGATCCCGGTCGGCTATCGGCATCATACGCTGGCTCAGTTGGGTGATCATCAGGATCGCCAAGCAACCGTCAAGACGCCCAGACCGATCGTGGTTTTCGGGAAACGGAAAGTCCACGTCAGTGCCCTCGTATAGACGGCCTGTACGGTATCCAGCAAATTAAACCTCTTCTTGCCCGTATTCTCTCGCCCGGACTTCAATCCCTTCTTGATCAAGACCCGCTCCAGCAGCGGGATAAAGACCATCGCCACCGCCAGCGACACCATGAGGGAGATGGAAAGCGTCCAAGGGAAGAAGGTCACGAAATCCAACATCTGCCCCGTCATCGTGAAAAGCAACGGGAAAAAGATCACGCAGATACACAGCGTAGCCAACAAGATCGAGCTGAAATAGTTCTTGGCGCTATAGACGGCGGCGTACCAACGGGAATAGCCCTTGTCCAGATATTCCAGATAGGCGTCTATCACGATGATGGAGTTATCCACGATCATGCCCAATACCACGATCAAGGCGGCCAGCGTCACCGTATTCAGCGGGATGCCGCAAGCGTACATGACACCGATCGAGATAAAGACACTGATCGGGATGGAGGTAGCCGCCACCAATGCCGAGCGGAACGGGAACAATACCATCATCACCAAGATCACGACCACGATGGACACGAACAAATCCCGCACGAAGGAACTTACCGAGTCTCCCACCACCTTCGGCTGGTCGGCGATCCGGCGGATCGAGACACTCTCGGGAAGATCCCGCTCGAAAGCGTGCAATACCTCGTCTACCTCCTTTCCGTATCGTACGATATTATGGCCCTCACGCATCTCCATGGAAAGGATGATCGCTTTCTTGCCGTTGTTCGTTATATAGCTATCCGGCTCGGGATATTCCCGTACGATACGGGCCACGTCTTTCAAGCGGATCATATGCCCGTCGGCATCGGCCAGCAGGATCTGCTCGCCTACTTCCCGCTCCGAGGATAAGTCACGGAAAGGTGGATGGGAATGTCCAAGCCGCCATTCTCCAAGGAGCCGGAGGCGGTGGTAAAGCCTTGGGTGAACAAGGTTGTCATCAGCATACGGGTATCTAGGCCGTAAGCGGCTAGCTTGTCTGGATCCAAGTAGACCGAGATCTGCTCGTTTTGTACCCCGTAACGGCGCAGGTTGGATACGGACTCGATCCGGCGCAGGCGGTCTTCCAGCGTCTCCATGTATCGCTGCAATTCCCGGTAGGTCTTGTCTTCCGATTCCAAGGTGATCAATAAGGCGGAAGTATCGCCGAAATCATCATTCGCGATGACGGCGAGTACGCCCGAGGGCAGTTGCGACTTGAAGTTCTGCAAGCCGAGCTTGATCTTCGACCAGACCTCGTCTTTATTGTTCACGTCGTCGTTCAGCTCCACCATCATGTACACCATTCCATCCCTTGACATGGAGTACGTCTTTTTCTTCTTTACCTCCTTGAAGGTAAACAGGTATCTCTCCAAAGGCTTGGCCAACTGCTCCTCCACCTCTCCGGAAGTCGCCCCGGGGTAAACACCCACGACCACGCCTTGGCGGATGGTGAACTCCGGGAATTCCTGTTTCGGCATGTCCACCAAACCCCAAATACCCAACCCGACCAGCACGGTAATCACCAGCAACGTGATCTGGTAATGACGCATGGTCCATTCGATCACTCCGTTTTTACGTTCTCTCATAACGCACGCACTCTCATGCCCTCACTGATTTTCTGGTAACCGCCTATCACGACGATATCCCCCTCGTTCAACCCTTCCAGAATAAACAAGCCTTGCTCCGTCAAGTCGCCCGTCCGTACGGGCGTAGCTTTCGCCTCTCCGTCTACGATCTTCCAGACGAAACGCCCCCCGTCGTTCGCTATCAGCACGGCGTTGTTCGGCAAGGCGATAGCCGCACGGATTCCTCTCCCGACAGGCGTACATCGCAAACCATGCCGGGCAACAAAGCGCCAGACGGGTTCTCCAGCCGGATCTTCGCCTCGTAAGTATGGGAGATAGGGTTGGCCACGATACCTTTCTCCGTCACTTTCCCCTCAAAACATTGTCCGCCCAGAGCGGCTACCTTTATCATAGCGGCTTGATCGCCGAGCGTGGCGACCTCATTCTCCGGAACGGCGATCTTCACGTTTACCGTCTCTATCCTTAACAAGGAGAAAACCGGTTGCCCGGCTGCACGTTCTCTCCCGCCTCAACCATGCGCTTGCCGATAACGCCGCCGAACGGGGCATACAGGTTCCGGTCCTCAAGGTTTTTCCTCGAGATTCGCTCCATGAACGGGCCTGTTCCAATTTGCTCTCCACCTCTACCCATTTCATATCCGGCAGGCTCTTATTCTCGTGCAAGGTTCTCATGCGGGCATAGGCGTCCTCCGCTTGTCGCAAGGAAGCGGCCGAGGCATTATAGGCGTTTTCCAGCGTAGCCTTGTCTAACACCGCTAGTAGTTGGCCCTCACGGACCTTCTGCCCTCGCCCACCAATACTCGCTCTACATTACCCATCACCTGAAAACTAATCGAGAGGATACGACCTCCTCTACCGTTCCCACGTAATTCCTTGTATCCGCCGGAACGGTCTTCGCTACCTTCACGATCTCCACCGGGATCTCTTTGCTATCCCGTCCCTCTTTTTGACTGCCCGAGCATCCGGACATCACGAACACGACGGATAATAATCCTCCATAAACAATGCCTTTCATCCTTTTCATATCGTATGATTTATTATACCGCGAAGATGATGAGTTTATCCACTCCAAAGAAGTTCCGTTTTGCAACCAAATTGTCCTATTTGACACATTTCAATTGGATTATTCTATTATTTCACTAATTTTATCGCCCAAACAAGAATAAATTATGAACGTAACAGATCTACCTCAAGCTTGTATCTCTCTTATCGAGAACGTACCCGGCATAGACTTTATCGACGAGGATTTCGCCATATTCGATAACATCGACGATATTCCCTCGCTCGACCATCCGATGCGAATAGACGCCGTCGTATTCGCGCTTTGTACGAAAGGCTTCATGCGTATACGGATCAATATGGAGGAATATGTCGTAGGGGAAAACCATCTCGTATTGTCCTTGCCTGATCAGATCATCCAACACGTGGAACGTAGCGAGGACGTGGCCGGGATCTTCATCGTCATCTCCAAGAATTTCATGGAGGAGATCATTCCTCATATACAGAATACCTTGCCGGCGTTCTTCTACATCAAGGAGCATCCGGTCACCGAGTTGAATGCCGAGGAGATAGGTTGTATCAAGGAATATCATTCTTTCCTCTGGAAGAAAGTGAAAGCGAAAGGCATCCTTACCGGAAAGAGATTGCCCAGAGCTTATTGCTGGCGGTATTCCACGAGGTTTACGGCATGTTTAAGAATCATATGCCGATCGAGGTGAAGAAGAGCCGGCAAGAGGAGTTGTTCGCGGCGTTCATACAAACGCTCGCCTTACATCATAAGCAGGAACGATCGGTAGCTTTCTACGCCGGGAAATTATGTGTGACTCCCAAATATTTATCTCTTTTGGTAAAGAACGTCAGCAACCGTACGGCCGGGGAATGGATCGATAATTACGTTGTCTTGGAGGCGAAGGCGTTATTATCCTCCTCCACCCTTTCTATCCAAGAGATATCAGACCGGCTAAACTTCGCCAACCAATCCTTCTTCGGTAAATACTTCAAGCAACACGTCGGGATATCGCCTACGGAGTATCGGAAGAATGGTAATAATCAGAAAAATAATTATCTTTGTCTCACGACAGAAGTCATTTAATGAAAAGATAAAATGAAACGAACAGAAATTATAGATCAGATAAAAGATATCATGCGCCGGATAGCTCCCACGGCACAAACTATCTTATTCGGTTCGGAAGCACGTGGAGACGCTCGGATTGATAGCGATATCGACTTACTCATCTTGATAGACGGAGAGAAAATGACTTTGGAACGAGAGGAAGAAATTACTTTACCCTTGTATGAGCTGGAACTAAAGACAGGCGTAAATATCAGCCTATCGTCATGTTAAGAAAACTCTGGGAAAACCGTCCCTTTAAAACTCCTTTCTATATTAATGTTATAAACGAAGGTATTATATTATGAAAGAGATCCTAGATGAAGAAAGTAAGAACGCATTGATTAACTATCGAATCCAACGTGCTTATGAGACATTGAAAGAAGCTCAAGTGATGATGCGTGAGTCTTTCTATAATGCTGCCGTTAATCGCCTCTATTATGCATGCTATTACGCAGCGGTTTCCCTGCTATTAAAATATGACCACCAACCACAAACACATAATGGAGTTAAGACTATGCTTGGATTACATTTTATCTCTACCGGAAAGCTTCCTATAAAAATCGGGAAAATATTCTCGACTTTATTTGAGAAAAGACATAGTGGAGATTATGACGATTTTGTTTATTGTGATAAGGAAATGTTGGATAACTTATATCCACAAGCCGAATTATTCATTCATACAATCAACCAATTATTGAAAGAAGAATAGTTCCCAAAGAGAACTATCCTCCGATCAACGCGGTTATCCCGCAGGAGGCGAATTGATCGATGCACCTTTGCAGGACTGCTTCGGAAGGGTGGATAGCGGAAGGTGCCCGGATTGTAGAGGGTTCCTCGCTTATCGTGCTTACCTTTTCCGATGTCGTGGTACGGGAGGAGATTAACGACTTTCCGCTCCCACGGCAAGGAGGCCAAGAAGATGGCGGAACGGGATATATTTTCCTCGTCCGCATTGACTCCCTCGATCAAGGGGATGCGAATGAGGAAGTCCATCCCGGCCTCGGCGATCATCCGAAGATTGGAGAGGATACGCTCGTTCGGGACACCCGTGAAACGACGATGGCTACCGGAATCCATATGCTTTAAATCCACCAGAAAAAGATCCGTGCGCTCCATTACGCTCCGGACGGTATCCGGCGAGGCGAACAAGGTCGTATCCACCGCACGATGGATTCCCAACGCTCCGCAACGATCCAGCAGGGCAACCAAGTCCGACGGACGCGACAACGGCTCTCCCCCGCAGAAGGTAACGCCTCCCTCGGAGCGATCCATAAAGACCGTCTCTTTCTCGATCTCACGCATGACCTCGTCGATAGAATACTCACGGCCGGACATCTCCATCGCCAAGGTGGGACAAACCTCGGCGCATCTACCGCATGTCCGGCACAGAGACCGATCCGTGACGATACCCGCCTCCGTCAAGGTCAATGCCCCGGCAGGGCAGGCATTCACGCAGGCCCCGCAACCTATGCACTTCTTCCTCGTATACAGCTTCTCCGCCCGGGGCGAGATGCCTTCCGGGTTATGGCACCATACGCAGGCAAGCGGGCATCCTTTCATGAAGATCGTGACACGAATGCCCGGCCCGTCGTTTATGGCGTATCGTTTGATATCGAATAACAGCATGGCCTAGAAAGTCTCTTGCTCCGTACGTGCGATCACGTCCGCTTGCAAATCGGCGTTCATATCGTTGAAATAGTCGCTATAGCCCGCTACACGGACCAGCAGATCCCGGTAGTCCTCCGGACACTTCTGGGCGGCGTAAAGCGTTTCCGTATCCACGATATTGAATTGGATATGATGGCCACCCAAGGCGAAGTAGCTACGGATCAAGGAGGCCAGCTTCGAGATATCCTCCTCCCGCCGGAGCAGGCTGGGCAGGAAGCGTTGGTTCAGCAGCGTGCCGCCGCTCTTCACCTGATCCAGCTTGCCGAGGGACTTGACAACGGCGGACGGCCCATGGGTATCAGCTCCGTGTGAGGGCGAGGTACCATCGGAGATCGCACGCCCGGCCAAGCGGCCGTTCGGGGTGGCTCCCATCACCTTGCCGAAGTAGACGTGGCAAGTGGTGGATAACATATTCAAATGGAAACACTCCCCTTTCGTATTCGGCTTGCCCTCGATCGCGTCATATAAATCGTCGAAGACACGGACGGCGATCTGGTCGGCGTACGGATCATCGTTGCCAAAGAAAGGCGTACGGTTCAGGATCATTTGGCGCATCGGTTCATGTCCCTCGAAATTATCCGCCATCGCATCCAACAAGGCTTCCATCGTGAAGGTCTTATCCTCGAAGACGTGTTTCCGCAAAGCGGAAAGGCTATCGGTTATCGTGCCTAATCCGGTACACTGGATATAAGTGGTGTTGTAACGAGGCCCGCAATTGTAGTAATCCTTACCCTTCGCGATACAATCATCGATAAACAGGGAGAGGAACGTGGCGGGGGCGTACTTGGCGAACATGCGTCGATATAGTTGCAGACCCGCACCTTCATGTCCATGAAATAATGGATCTGGCGCATGAATGCCGCATAAAGCTCCTCATACGTCCGGAAACCACGGGGATCGCCGGTCTCCAGACCGACCTTGCGACCGCTTACCGGATCTACGCCGTTATGCAGCGTCACCTCCAATATCTTCGGCACGTTCAGATAACCGGTCAACACGTACGCCTCCTTCCCGAAAGCGCCCACCTCGATGCAACCGCTGCAACCTCCCTCGCGGGCGTCACGCAGCGACTTGCCTTGCCGCATCAACTCCTGCACGTACACATCCGGTTGAATACCGACGGGTAGCCATGGCCTTGGCGGATCACCTTGCACCCGGCACGAAGGAAACGCTCCGGCGTACGGGCACTGACGTGGATGGCGCTGCCGGGCTGCAAGATGTGCAGCTCCTCGATCGTCTCCAACATGATATAGGAGACCTCGCTTACGCCATCGCTACCGTCCGCCCGGATGCCGCCGATGTTCAGGTTCGTGAAATCGTTATAGGTTCCGCTCTCCTTCGCCGTGATACCCACTTTCGGCGGGGCGGTATGATTGTTTACCTTGATGAAGAAGCAAGACATCAACTCTTTCGCCTCGTCACGGGTCAAGGTTCCGGCGGCGATTTCTTTCTCGTAGAAAGGCGCCAGATGCTGGTCGAAATGACCGGGGTTCATGGCATCCCAACCATTCAGCTCCGTGATCGTACCGAGGTGGACAAACCAGTACATCTGGATCGCTTCCCAATAGGTACGGGGAGCGTGGGCGGGAACCAGCGGCATACCTCGCGATCTTCCTCAGCTCAGCGGCACGGCGGGGATCTTTCTCGGTGAGAGACATCTCGTCAGCCAAGTCCGCGTGTCGCTCGGCCAGCAGGATTGCGGCGTCGCAGGAGATAGACATGGCCGTCAGCTCCTCCTGCTTGTCCGTGGCCTCGGGGTCGTTCATGAAATCCAAGGCGCTTAGTTCCCCCTCGATACGTTTCTTCAAGTCCAGCAGGCCATATTGGTAGACCTTGCCGTCCAAAGCGGTATGCCCGGGGGCACGTTGCTCCATGAACTCGGTGAACATACCCACCTCGTACGCCTCTTTCCATTCCTTGGGGACGTGGCTGAAGATGCGTTCCCGCTGGGTACGGCCTTTCCAGTACGGGATCACCTCCCGCTCGTAGGTATCGATATCTTCTTGGGAGATAGTGTAACGTTGCAGCTCCCGGGTATTCAATATATGCAAGTCCTCCACGCTATGGCAGGTAAGTTCCGGGAAGGTAGGCACGGCCTTGGGGCGGGGCCCCCGCTCGCCGACGATCAACTCGTCCTCGCCGATATAGATCGTCTTCCGCTTGCAGATCTCCAAGAAGTTCAGGGCACGCAGGATAGGGATCGGATACTTCCCGTAATTCTCCTGATAGAAACGGGTCTCGATCAAGGCCCGCTCGATGGAGAGGGAAGGTTGGGCCTCGAAGGTCTGCCGGCGCAGACGTTTGATACGGTCGTTCATCCCGAAATTGTTCGCTCCTACGGAAGAGACGGTATCATGTACGCATGAATGTGTGTGATGGGTTGTATTCATAAAATTATATGTTTTATCGTAGAGGTAGGATCTATCCGCCCTCATCAAGGTTATTTTTTATTGTTACACAGGACGGGCATCCCCGCCCCCATGAGTTTATATAGGGAGAGTATCTGCTAGAGATAAAACATCAGGCAGTTGAAAAGCATCCGATAGCCTTTGTGTAACATAGCGCTTGTTTCTTTTTGAAGTATGATGGCAAAAATAAGGAAATTATTGATAATATCACAATTCATCAACAGAAAGTAACCGTTTGTCAAAAAAATAACACAGGAACGTAAATAAAGGAATAGCTTTGCTTTGTATTTCCAGATCAAAGGGTTTAAAATTAAAAGAACTTATACCATGCAAAGTACATTCAAGAACCTGCTTTATGTCTTGAGACATTATAAATTAGCGACGGTCACTAATCTTTTAGGACTTAGCTTCGCTTTCCTGTTATTCATGCTGATAAGTATACATGTCGGTCATGAATATAGCTTCGACGCTTCCCTCTTGAACAGGGAAAGGATCTTTCAGTTAGAAAACAAGCGGGATGACGGGATATGGGAGCTAATTTCGCACGTCCACAACTCGAGCGTTTCATCGCCGCCTCCCCTTATATAGAAGCGGCCGCTATCACAAACAACCTTGTTTACTCCTCCGTACGTTTTGGGATATCAGCCAGTGAAGGGCCCGACGCACGGAGCTATATGGAGCAGGTGGAACGGATCACCCCGGGATATACTAAGGTCTTTGGCTTCGAGCTGGTGGCCGGCGATACGGATTGCCTGAAACATCCGGAAGGGACGCTGATCCCGGAGAGCATGGCCCGGAAACTCTTCGGCGAGGAAAATCCTATCGGGAAGCCGGTTTATCTGTCGGAGTTCGCCGGGGCCGAAGGCTCGATTATATATGGGCTTAGTTTTGAGCCGGCATATATCGTGGGAGGTGTCTTTCGCGATTTCCCGGAAAACACCCGGGTGAAGAATGCCCTGTATATCCCGATCATGGAGAAAGAGATGATGGAAAACTGGCATACCGGCCTTTACTATTGTTATCTGCTGATGTCGACGCCGGAATCCGCCTCTGTCACTACCGAGACCTATATGGCCGATAGTCGGGCTTTCCTGAAAAGTTTCACGATCGAGGATATGCGCCTCCGGCCCTTGTCTGATCTCTATTTCGGCCATCCGGTCCGAGCGGACGCCGCTCCCATCGGTAATAAGCTACGGACGAATATGTTATTCTTTATCGCCATCCTGATCATAGGTATCGCCTTGGTCAATTATATCAACCTGTCGATAGCCTTGGCACCGATACGTATCAAGTCGATCACCATCCAGAAAGTGCTGGGAAGCTCGGACACCACGCTACGGAAGTATCTGGTCTTGGAGTCCTTGGGAATCTCGGTTGTCGCCTTCTTCCTCGCCTTGCTTTTCCTGTTATTTTTGAATAACGTGCAATGGGTCACGAATATGGTGGGGCATCCGTTGGATCTGTATGCCAACTGGAAGATTCCGGCGTACACATTCTTCCTTGTCGCAGGCGCGGTATACTGGCCGGTTTGTATCCCGCTTTCTATATCACCTCGTTTCCTCCTGTCATAGCGCTGAATAAGTCTTTTACCCTTAGCGACCGGGCCAAGAACACTCGCAAGTTACTTATAGGGTTCCAGTTCGTTATCTCGATCACGCTGATTGTCGGAGCGTTGTTCGTCTCCTTGCAAACAGATATATAGGGAACGTGGACTTGGGGTTTAACAAAGAAAACGTACTGGAGGTAAGACTAAGCATGGGGGCGGCCTTGAAAAAGGGCGAATTGTTCAAGGCACGTCTCTTGGAAAGCCCCGCTATCCGTGATGTTTCCTTTAGTGAGTTCAAATTTGTCTCGGACGAATCACGTTCTTTCATCGGGTATAATTACAAAGGCCAACATTATTATATGAGCTGGCTGGGAGTATCCGCCAATTTCCCGGAGCTAATGGATGTAAAGATGATCGCCGGAAGGAAGTTCCGGCCAACAGATGAGGCGGCGGATAACACGCAGGCCGTTTGCGTCCTTAGCGAGACGGCAGCGAGGGAGATCGTCTCGGGCCTTTCCCCCGAGAAACCGGACGACCTATCGGACTTGGTAGGAACAAGCATCACGGATAATGATATACCGGTACGGATTGTCGGTATCTTTGAGGATGTCCATTATGAATCCCTATATAAAGAGTTACGCCCGATGGGACTTTGGACCTCGGCTAAGAATCATTACCGCCGTTCGGTGCCGGAAAGATACGCTTATGTCAAGATCCCCGGCGGAAATCCCCGGACGGCTATCGAGCATATCCGGAAGGTAACGGATGAATTGATCCCGGGTTATCCGGCCGATATCCATTTCTTTGATACGGCACTGGAGGAGCTTTACAGTAAAAGTGGGCGGCAGGGAGCGCTGATTACCGCCCTTTGCCTGATGGCCGTCTTTTTATCCCTCGTGGGAGTATTCGGACTGGTTATCTTTGAGTTACAGGGACGGGAAAAGGAGATAGCCGTGCGGAAAGTACATGGGTCCACGGTCCGGCAAATCCTTTGGATGCTGAACTCGTCTTTCCTCCGGATCACGCTCGTCTGTTTTATTATCTCGATCCCGCTTGCTTACTATGGGGTGCATATTTGGTTACGAAGCTTCGCTTATAAAACGCCGATCTACGTATGGGTATTTTTAGTGGCTTTGGTAATCATAATGACACTGACCGTATCTACGGTTACTTTCCAGAGTTATCGGGCGGCGATGGCAAATCCGGCGTCTAAATTGGGGCATTAAGGTTCATTACGAAAAAAGGACGGGTAGATTGATCCGTCCTTTTTTACTCATATATTATCTTGTCTCAGGTTTGGTTACCGTTTCCAATAACCTTCCATCTCCTCCAGCGTCTTTCCTTTCGTCTCGGGGACAAATTTCCAGATGAACAACGCCGCCAATATACCCATCACGCCATAGATCCAATAGGCCATACCGTGATTGAACGTATCGGTCAAGTATTGATTCTTATCCAGCATCGGGAAGGTCCATGACACCAAGAAGTTGGCGATCCACTGCGCGGCTACGGCGATACTCATCACCGTGGAGCGGATCGAGTTCGGGAAGATCTCGGCCAGCAGCACCCAGCAGACCGGGCCCCACGACATAGCGAATCCAGCCGTATAAACCAGCATGCAGACCAATGATCCCATACCCACCGAACGCGTATAGAAAGTAGTTCCCAAGATCAACATAGATACCGCCATGACGAGCGCCCCGATAATCATCAACGGGCGGCGTCCGAACTTATCCACTGTGAAAATAGCCAATACGGTAAACGACAGGTTCACCGCCCCTACCACGATCTGTTGCAAAAGGGCGGCGTCCGTGGCCGCTCCCATCGTCTTGAAGATCTCCGGGGCATAGTAAAGCACCACGTTGATCCCCACGAATTGCTGGAAACCGGAGAGCAACACGCCCACCAAGATGATCAGCACGCCAAACGACCGGATCGGGAACAGCAAGGCGATACAGAAACTAGCCAACAAGGCGATCTCCAACGCATTCGTATTACCTGCCCACGACAACAACCCGTAGCCGGCCAAGAACAGCGCCAGCCAAGTCCCCATAAACCGGAAGTAAGGCTTCATCGACGGAGCTTTCTCCTTGAAACTATTCCGTATATCCTCCAGCTCACGGCCAGCGTCCGCCTGATCCATCAAATGGCTCAAGACGCCCAACGCCTGCTCCGTACGCCCACGCATCACGAGGTAACGAGGCGTCTCCGGCACGAACATCAAGAACGAGAGGAACAATACCGCCGGAATAATCTCGGAAGCGAACATCCAACGCCAGCCGATCGTATTCAGCCAAGCGGCATCTCCTTGAAGGGCGATCGTATAATTCACGAAATATACCACCAGCATACCAAAGATAATGGCAAACTGGTTCCATGCCACCAGATTCCCCCGCGATCGGCCGGAGCCACCTCGGCGATATACATCGGCGATACCATGGAGCCAGCCCCACGCCGATACCTCCCAGAATACGATAAGCCACGAACGCATACATAAACGTATGATCACCACTTCCGGGCATGCCGATAAACAGCTCCGGCCAAGCCGAGCCGATAGCAGAAAGCAAGAAAAGGATAGCGGCCAGTATCAACGTAGGCTTCCTGCCGTAACGCTGGCTGATCCACCCGGCGAACGAGGCGCCGAGGATACATCCGATCAACGCACTACTCACCACGAACCCCTCCAAGGCGTTGGCTTGATCCAACGGAAGCCCTTGCGGCTCGATGAAGAACTTACGCAAAGACTCCACCGTACCGGAGATCACCGCCGTGTCATACCCAAACAGCAGACCTCCCAAGGTAGCGACCAAGGTAAGAGCGAAAATATAAGTGTTGTTATTTTTCATGGAATAGATTTATTAATTAAAAACTGAGAATTGAGAGCTGAAAACTAGGGCTTACGCACGATAATTTTCAATTCCCAATTCTCGATTTTCAATTATTTAAATATGCAGATTTACAATCATCTCGTATAATTCCTGCTTACCGCTGATCTGTTTCGGCTCGCCGTCACGCAAAGCATCGTACGAAGATCTTCCAGCGTAAGCTTGCCATCCTCGAATGCCTTGCCCTCGCCGGCATCGAAACTAGCGTAACGCTCGGCACGCATCTTGCGGTAGTCTGAGTTCTCAAGGATATCGGCGGCGATCATCAAGCACGGGCGAAAGCGTCCATACCACCGATATGAGCGATGAAGATATCCTCCAAGTCCGTAGAATTACGGCGGGTCTTGGCGTCGAAGTTCGTACCTCCAGTAGTCAAGCCACCTCCCTCAAGGATGACCAGCCAAGCCTGTGCCAGCTCATAGATATCCATCGGGAATTGATCCGTATCCCAACCATTCTGGTAATCGCCACGGTTCGCGTCGATACTGCACAACATGCCGCGTCGGCGGCGGCTTGCAACTCATGCTCGAATGTATGTCCGGCCAAGGTAGCGTGGTTCACCTCGATATTCAAGCGAAATCCTTGTCCAATCCATAATGGCGAAGGAAGCCGATCACGGTCTCCGAATCCACGTCATATTGATGTTTCGTCGGTTCCATTGGTTTAGGCTCGATCAGGAACGTACCCTTGAAACCGTTCTTACGGCCATAATCACGGGCCATCGTCAACATCATGGCTAAATGATCCTTCTCTCGTTTCATGTTCGTGTTCAATAGGCTCATATAACCCTCACGGCCGCCCCAGAATACATAGTTCTCGCCCCCTAAAGCGATACAAGCGTCGATAGCGTTCTTGATCTGCGTGCCAGCGCATGCCACGGTCGGGAAATAAGGGTTCGTAGCGGCGCCGTTCATATAACGCTTATTGCTGAAGACGTTCGCGGTAGACCATAGAAGCTTCTTTCCGGTAGCGGCTTGATGCTCTTTGGCATGTTCCACCATCGTCTGCAAACGTTTCTCGAACTCGCCCAGCGTAGGAGCCTCGTCCACCACGTCCACGTCGTGGAAGCAATAGTAAGGAATATTACATTTGGTCATAAACTCGAAAGCGGCGTCCATCTTGTACTTCGCGCGGGTGATAGCGTCCGTGCTGTCATTCCAAGGGAATGATTTTGTTCCACCACCAAACTGATCACCTCCCTCAGCACATAAGGTATGCCAATAAGCCATAGCGAAGCGCAAATGATCCTTTAGTGTTTTGCCCATAACTACCTTATCCGCGTCATAATAATGAAATGCCAACGGATTTTTTGACTCACGTCCCTCAAACTGAATCTGTCCGATTCCCGGGAAAAATTCTTTCTCTCCTTTAAAGTAACTCATAATAATATATATTAAAAATGTAAATAATTCAGCCGTTAAATAGATTGTTCCAAGCGTTCTTTCCACGTCTCGAACGCCCCGCAATAAGCATTCGCCTTGAAACCGTCCGGCTCGATCACGTTGATCTTCTTCAAGGAAGCGAACGCTTCTTCCGCGTTCTTGTAGATACCGGCACCCATACCGGCCCCCTTGGCCGCTCCTACCGCGCCATTCGTATCATACAGTTCGATCACCGTACCCGTCACGCCCGCCAAGCATCCCGGAAGATCGGCTTAAGAACAAGTTCGCGTTCCCCGCACGGATTACCTGAATATCGATCCCCATCTCATTCATGATATCCATACCGTATTTAAAGGCGAACACGATACCTTCTTGCGCCGCCCTAGCCATATGGGCCTTGGTATGTATGTTGAAGTTCAATCCATGAACCGAGCAATCGATCTGCTTATTCTGCAACATACGCTCCGCCCCGTTTCCGAACGGCAAGATCGAAAGACCATCGCAGCCGATGGGAACCGTAGCCGCCAAATCATTCAACTCATTATAGTTGATACCTTCCGGCGCTATATTCCGTTTGATCCAAGAATTAAGGATACCGACCCCGTTGATGCACAACAAGACACCCAAGCGGGTCTGCTCTGTCGTATGGTTCACGTGGGCGAACGTATTCACACGGGAAAGCGTATCGTAATTCACCTTGCCGTTCACGCCATACACCACTCCGGAAGTCCCGCCGGTAGCCGCTATCTCGCCCGGATTCAATACATTCAATGATAAAGCGTTATTCGGTTGGTCACCCGCACGATAGGTAACCGGCGTACCTTTCTTCAGTCCCAACTCGGCCGCAACCGAGGCGGTAACCTCGCCCTGCAAACCGAACGTCGGACGGATATCGGCGATCAGATCCTTACTGAATCCATAATAATTCATCAAATCCTCCGATAAGGCATTATTCTTGAAGTCCCAGAAAATCCCCTCCGACAAACCGGAAACCGTAGTCACGATATCCCCCGTCAGGCGCATAGCGATGAAATCTCCCGGCAACATGATCTTATGGATACGGTCGTAGATATCCGGCTCGTACTCCTTGATCCAAGCCAGCTTAGAAGCGGTAAAATTACCCGGCGAGTTCAATAGGTGGGAAAGCATCGCTTCTCGCCTATATTCTTAAACGCACGTCGCCATAAGGAACAGCACGGCTATCGCACCAGATAATAGATGGACGAAGCACCTCCATCTTCTTGTCCACCACTACCAAGCCATGCATCTGGTACGAGATACCGATCGCCTTGATATCCTCGCCTTTCACCTTCGCCTTGCTCATGGCACCTTTCATAGCGATCTTCACGTACGACCACCAATCCTCCGGATTTTGCTCCGCCCACCCCGGACGCAACGCCTTGATCGGGGCCTCTTCTTTGGGATAAAAATCCGCACCTATTGTTAACCCGGTCTCCTCATCGACGATAGAGACCTTGATGGAAGAACTTCCAACATCACAACCTAACAAACACATAATCGTATGGTTTTATATCTTATTAAACTTCGAACGTTGTTGATTATATTTCACCTTATCAAACCGATAATACCGGGCGGCACGATGGGCGACCCCATCTTGCATATCCTCCGTGGGCACCACGTAATCCAAGGAATTCATCTTCTTATGAAAATTGCGCACGTCCATCTCACGGTTATAGATCACCTCGTACGTGCGCCTAAGCTGGAACGCCGTGAACTTCATCGGCATATAGTCGAAAATGATGGCGGGCTCCTTCTCTACCCAATTACGGATCTCCTGTATGGCAGCCTCGATAATCTCTTTATGATCGAATGGCAAGCGAGGAAGATCGTCGATAGGGCACCAACGGATCGAGTCGGATTTATCGGCCGGACACGTCTTCCTGCTATTTTTGCACAAGGCGAGATAAGCGACCGTGATCAACCGTCCGATCTTCACCTTGGAAGTCGCCTCCAGCCACATCACGTCCAACCGGTTCGAGGTACGGGCGGGGGAACCGAAACAACGGAATTGTTTCAATTGGACACGCTTCAAGCCGGTCGAATCATTCAGTATCCGATAGGCGGCGTCATCTAAATCCTCGTTCTCATAGATCAGGCTGCCGGGTAATTTATAGCCGATCAACTCGCCTTCCTCACTTTTTCGCTCCGCCAACAGCACGGTGAGCTTGTCATCATTGATGCCGAGAAGAACGCAGTCTACGGAAACATAGGGGGAAAGCATCTCTCTATTCTCGTTTTGTGTATCCATGATATCAGTAATTAGATTGCGCAAATATAAGTATTTTTCTAAACAAAGCAATTACAAAAGGTCTTTTTTGCACATCCTAATTGATTATTTTTCTGATATTTCAGTATCGTACATCATACAATATGCTATACAACACATAATGTAAGTAAAACAATTAGTATGAGAACAAATAATGAAGGCGCTTTCACGTACCTCTAACTTTTATTTCCTACATTTGTTATATTTATAAAACATCGGACATGAATCTAAAAAACATATACTTCTCTTGGCTGATTTATTGGGGTAAAATGAAGGGATTATTGAACGGGATAGCGGAAGCGATTATCCTACTCGCCTCCTTAGCCTCTTTCTTCGTATTGATCTACCAATTCGGCTTTGTACAGACACCCGATTCCGTCCATATCCTAGAGCGCTCCCGCCCATTCATCCTGCTAGCTTTTTTCACGGGCATAACACTCCGGTACGTGGTGAGGTTCCAAGAAATCATACAGGAGAAAATGTTGTATCTCGATATCAGCATCTATTTCCTTTTATTCGCCGTATTATCCAGCAAGATATTTTTCAAGGATGCCATAGCGCACTCTTTGCCTTATTTGTCTTTCCTTACGAAACCTCTCTTCGTATATGTCTTATTATTGCTGCTTAGCACGATTCACTTATCCCGGCAGACGTTCACGCTGATGCAGACACGGATCAAGCCTCGTTGCTTTTCTTGCTCAGTTTCGTGTTCGTGATATTGGTCGGGGCCGGGTTGCTATCGTTGCCGAACGCCACTACGCACCGGATTCCGTTTATCGACGCTTTGTTTATCTCCACGACCTCGGTATGCGTAACCGGACTAACCACCGTCGACGTAGCCACTAGTTTCACGCATATCGGGCATATTATCATCATGATTTTAATACAGATCGGCGGTATCGGGGTCATGACATTTACCTCTTTCTTCGCCCTCTCCTTCATGGGGAAATCCTCTTTTACGAGCAAGATGATGCTGAAAGATATGTTGAACGAGGATCGGACGGGAGGGTTGTTCCGGGTCATCTTAAACATTCTTTTCGTGACCTTGTTTATCGAGGGGATCGGCGCCTATTTTATTTATATGGACGTACGGGGAAGCCTGCCGGGAGGTACGCAGCAGGAATTATTCTACGCAATGTTTCATGCCGTGTCCGCTTTTTGTAACGCAGGGATCTCTACCTTGAGCGGCAATATGTACGATCCGTTAGTGGCGGATAAGTACAACCTCCATTTCTGGATAGCCATGCTGATTATATTCGGAGGCTTGGGCTTCCCGATCGTCTTCAATTACCTGAAACTCTTGCATCACTTGCTGATGAATGGTATCAAGATATTGATCGGTAAGCAAAAGCATTATATCCATACGCCCCGTATTATTAATGTACATACGTACATTGTTGTTATATCTACCTTGATCCTGTTAATTACCGGAACGGCTTTCTACCTCTTTTTCGAGTATGACAATACCTTGGGCGACCTTCCTGCGGGGGAAACTGGCAAATGCGTTCCTAGGCGCCGTCACGCCTAGAACGGCAGGATTCAACGTAGCGGATATGGCTACATTGGCCCCTCCGACCTTAATGCTGACGTTGATTCTTATGGTAATCGGAGCCGCCCCTATGTCCACCGGCGCGGATTGAAAGTGACCACCGTTTTCGTAGCTTTGGTTACGACCCTGAACGCCGCACGCGAGAAAGATAAAGTGGAAGTGAGAAAACGGGAGATCGCCCCATTCGCCATCCGCCGGGCATTCGCTATCATCATGATGTATTTCATGTGGGTGGCGATCGCTACGTGGGTATTATCCTATACGGAAAAAGGGGCGCCGCTGTTCTCCCTATTGTTCGAGGTTGTTTCCGCCTTGAGTACCGTAGGCTTGAGCATCGATTATACCTCACCTCACCTATCGGGAAAATCATCATTATCAGCACGATGTTGGTCGGACGTATCGGGGTATTGGCCTTCCTCGTAAGTTTCTGCAAGGAATACACGAAAAAGAACTATACATATCCACAAGAGAATATACTAATGTAAAAACAAAATAACATGAAATATTTAGTAATCGGATTAGGGAATTTAGGACGTGCGATAGCGAAGGACTTGACACGTGTCGGCAATGAGGTGATCGGCGTAGACATGGATCTGCATCGTGTCGATATGCTAAAGAACGACATAGCGGGGGCAATCGCCTTGGACTCCACGGACAAAGAGGCACTGAGCACCCTGCCATTGAGTGAGATGGATGCCATTATCGTAACATTCGGTAAGGATTTCGGGACTTCCGTTCAGACCGTCGCTTTATTGAAAAGTCTGGATGCGGGCAAACTGATCGTGCGGGCGATCTCATCGATCCATGAGACTGTGATCCGTGCGATCGGGGTAAGCGAGATTATCACACCGGAAGAGGATTTCTCTACGATGTATACCTCCCAAGCGTCTTTAGGCGGCCTGTTCAGGCATTGGTATAAAGTAACCGATACGGAACATCTCTATAAGATCAAGACACCAGCCACTCTTGTCGGGCAAACCATCAAGAACATCGATTTCGAGGAGAATTTCGGTATCCATCTGGTAGCGATCGAACGTCCTTACGAGAAAAAGAACCTGATCGGGCTCACACAAACAGAATACAAGGTAATCAGCCGCATCACCGAGGAATTGGTGATCGAGGCGGATGATCTACTGATCTTATTCGGGAAGATGGAGCTATTAAATAAAATAGCCAACATCTAAAACAAAACATAGGCAGACGATCATGATATAATCAGCGTCGTCTGCTACGGCAAATATCAACGAAGCGATCAAGCCCCCGCTATCTCTATCGTATAGGAGGCATCGAAGACCTCTCCCGGTTCCAAATGCCATACCCAATCCCGGTCTTTATACTCACCCGTATAATCCACCCGTCGCAACGCCCATACCAAGGTTCGATACAGACAAACGGAGCGTTTTTCGTAGGCGGAGACCATAAGCCTACCACCGGAGCCGTAAAGGTGAGCGAGAGGTACGGACGTTTCTCCACATCCAATAAGTCCACCCGCTTAATCTGGCTATCCTCCAAGATAAACGTATCGATATCGAACGTATGGATATTCAACGGCAGCAACCCGTCCGCATCCAAAGGTACCGGACGAACCACGTTCCCTACGCACCCTTTCTCCTGCAGCGCACGGTATACGAGCTCTTTTTTCACATCGAAAGCAAAATACCCCCGATCCGGTTGATCCACCTCATAATTCGGGTACAGGAAAGCCGGATGAGCGCCAATCTGGAAATGCATCGTCTTATCTCCCGTATTCTTCACACGCCAAAGCACCTCCACTTTATTGCCCTCCAAACGATACCCGATCTCCAAAAGGAAAGGAAACGGATAGGCTCTCAGCGTGTCCGGGGTACTTTCCAGCGCAAAACGCAACTCGTTCTCCGCCTCATCGATCAACGTAAAATCCATATCCCGTGCAAAGCCGTGCTGCGACAGCGGATACACGGTTCCCTCGTTCCGATACTCGGCCTTCCATACGCTCCCGACGATCGGGAACAATACCGGGGAATGACGTTTCCAGAAAGCGGGGTCCGCTTGCCAGAGATACTCCTTTCCCGTAGCGTTCGCTACGATACTACTCAACTCCGCTCCATGTTCGGAGACACGGATCGTTAGTTCTTGATTTGATACTGTCTTCATTCCTTATGATAAGTTTAGTAATTGTTCGGCGGGAAGTCCCTTGCTTTTCAAGAAACCGTTCAAAGTCCCGAATAATAAGGGCTGTCGCCGGAAATCTTCCAGATAAACCCGTTTCAGGCAGTCTACCGGCATCGATATCGGAACGTATGGGATCAAGTTCCATGCTCATAACGATAGAGCACCTCATCCGTAGCTTGCAGCGAGGCCAACCGCCATTCCTTATCCCCCACCGAGGAAGGCTGTTTCACCTCCAGACAGGCGTTACACAGCATCGAGAAAAAGCGGGAATCAGGCGTAAAGCCGTGTGCTCCTCATCAAAAAAGAAGGTATCGTATTCCTTTTCCAATTGTGCCGTAAAATGGTTCAAGATAGGCTCCTTCTCATACTTGCAGGACAACAGGGAATAATTCTCGAACAGGCAAAGCTCGCCCAACGACTGATAGTCCAGCTCAAGGACCAGAGAAGGCTCGGCAGACTGGGCCGGCTCACCGGGTTCCTCATACAAAGGGATCACGTACATGCCTATCTCCGGCCCTACCAGCATCCGGCTGTCCTGTCTGAAAAAGGGCATCGCTTTCTTGCTCTTTTCCACAGGTATCCCTTTGCGTTCCTCATACAAGCCGATAGACTCCCTAAGCAAGGAAAGCCCATACTCGATCTCCTCTTGCGGCACGATATGCATCAACCCCTTCGCCGGAAGCGTGAAAAAGGAATCAGGCCCCGAGGTAGTCCGAAAGCTTTCGACAAAAGCGTTCAATGATACTCTACAATATAAAACCATACAATCTGTTTTTTGCCTCGCAAGGTAGAAAAATATTATCAGAACCGATATGCCTTCCGACAAGAATTTATCTTATTACGCAAGATCACTGCAACCCGGGTTGCAGTAAAAAGCAGTTCTACTTTGTAAAAGGAGTTGACTCGCATATCAAAATAATCATTATCTTTGTTCGGAATAACAAGCGAGTAAAAAAAGACCGTACCGTAAATCAAGTATAAATCAATATAGTATACAATTATGAAACGTCGTGATTTTTTAAAGACCAGTGTCATCGCTAGCGCGGCTCTATCCTTAAATTTTGAAGGTCTGCAAGCGGCCCTTTCCACGAACACCGTAGCCGTAGAGAAGGCTCCCGATATGGTAGCCGTTATGGGTGGAGAGCCGGAGGTGATGCTAGATAAAGCCTTGGAAGCCCTTGGCGGTATCGGAAACTTCGTAAAGAAAGGACAAAAGATCGTGATCAAGCCGAATATCGGTTGGGACCGCTCTCCTGAATTAGCCGGTAATACGAACCCCAAATTAGTGAAAGCCTTGGTCAAAAAAATGCTTGGAGGCCGGCGCCTCTAAAGTGACCGTATTCGACCACACCTGCGATAACTGGCAGAAATGCTACGAGACAAGCGGGATCGCCGAGGCCGTAAAAGAGGCCGGAGGTATCATCATGCCTGCCAACGATGAGAAATATTTTAAGGAAGTATCCATTCCGGGTGGCGTGAACCTGAAAAGCGCCAAGATCCATGAGGCCCTGATCGAGGCGGACGCATGGATCAACGTCCCCGTATTGAAGAACCATGGTGGGGCGAAGATGACTTGCGCCATGAAGAACTATATGGGAATCGTATGGGATCGCCGTTTCTTCCATCAAAATGATTTGCAACAATGCATCGCCGATATTTGCACTTGGCAAAAGAAACCGGTATTGAACATCGTGGACGCTTATCGTATCATGCACCAAAACGGCCCACAAGGAAAGAGCGCAGCCGATGTGGCTACCTTGAAATCCTTGATCGCTTCCCCGAATATCGTCGCTATCGACACCGCTGCCCTTCGCCTGTTCAACCAAGTGAAGAAGCTGGATATGGCCGCCGTAGGTCATATCGGTAAAGGCGAGGCTTTAAAGCTGGGTACGACGAATCTGGATAATGTCACGATCAAACGTATTAAGATATAATCGAGGATGAAGAAGCCTAATTACTTAAAAAGGATTGCGGGTCGTACTCGCGATCCTCATTTTCGTACCCATACTTTTATTCTTCGTTGATTTCGCCGATGTATTGCCGGACAACCTGCACACGTTGTTGCATCTCCAGATCATGCCCGCTATTTTAGGGGAATGGCGGTTGGTAGTCTTCCAATTCGTATTGGCTTTATTGTTCGGCCGGATCTATTGCTCGGTTATTTGCCCGGCGGGCGTATTGCAAGATATTATCAACCGGGTTTTCTGTATCGGAAAGAAGAAAAAGAAAGGAGTACGCAGGTTCAGCTATCATAAGCCCATGAATATCTTACGGTACTCTATTCTCGGGCTTACATTCGTACTGGCTGTTTTCGGGATGATCGAATTATGTACGTTGCTAGATCCGTACAGTAACTTCGGCCGTATAGCGAACAACCTGTTCCGTCCGGTCGTCATGTGGGTCAATAACCTACTGGCCGACGGATTGGCACGGATGGATAACTATACGCTTTATCACTCACGATCAGCAACGTGACGGTATTCGGCGTGATATCCGCTTTGGTTGCGCTACTCGTATTCATCCTCATGGTCGTATTCCGGGGAAGGTTGTTCTGCAATACGCTTTGCCCGGTAGGAACGCTGTTGAGCCTGATCTCCCGGTATTCGTTTTTCCGGATCTCCTTTGACAAAGAAGCCTGTACGCATTGTGGCAATTGCGAGCACACTTGTAAGGCGGAGGCAATCGACAGCAAGAACCTCACCGTAGATACCTCCCGTTGCGTAGATTGCTTCAACTGCGTGTCCTCGTGCGCTAAAGGAGGATTGCAATACCGTTTCAAGCCTTCCTTCAAGAAAGAAGCCGAAACAGCTCGCGCACAAACGGACGTGATCCAACAGGCTACCGCTCCGAACAGCCGCCGTACATTTCTCTCGGCAGGGGCTACCGTCGCGGTCTCCCTCCCGATCGTATCCACCATTGCCCAAAGAATGGAAAAAGGGCATGGCAAAGGGCAGCACGGGCAAGGTAAGCACGGCAAGAAATGGCCCCCTATCGTACCGCCGGGAGCGATCAGCTTAGAACGTTTCAAGGATGTATGTACCGGATGCCAGATTTGCGTGACTCAATGCCCGAGTCATGTACTACGTCCCACGGGATTGGAGTATGGCTTTGATTATATGTTGAAACCCCGTATCGCTTACATCGACAGTTATTGCAATTACGAATGCACGGTCTGCTCGGAGGTTTGCCCCACGCACGCTATAAAGCCGCTTACCAAGGAAGAGAAAGCGACTACACAAGTGGGCATCGCCACCTTCTTCATCAACCGTTGTATCGTAAAGACGGAGGGGACGGATTGCGGGGCTTGTTCGGAGCACTGCCCTACCCAAGCCGTGCATATGGTTCCTTACGAGGGCACGCTGACCATCCCGCAAGTAAACCCCGATCTTTGCATCGGTTGTGGCGGCTGCGAATCGATCTGTCCCGTACGCCCGATGAGAGCGATCATCATCAAGGCGAACGAAGTACACAAGTTCGTGGAGAAGCCTAAAGAGGAAGAGGTGAAAAAGGTAGAAATAGATGACTTCGGATTCTAAGAGAAAAATGCTACCTTTGTCACAAATTTTTGATACATGACATTTGAATTACAGTATAACGATACGAAATCGAACGCTAGGGCGGCTTGATTACCACCGATCACGGGGTAATCGAGACGCCTATTTTTATGCCCGTGGGTACGCAAGGTACGGTAAAAGGGGTACATATGACGGAGCTGAAAGAGGATACGAAGGCGCAGATCATCTTAGGCAATACCTACCACCTATATCTTCGTCCCGGTATACAGATCTTGGAACAGGCCGGAGGCTTGCATAAGTTTAATACGTGGGACCGGCCGATATTGACCGATAGTGGGGGGTTTCAGGTATTCTCCCTTTCCGACAATCGCAAGCTGCATGAAGAGGGAGCCGAGTTCCGCTCGCATCTCGACGGCTCCAAGCATATGTTCACGCCGGAGAAGGTGATGGATATCGAACGCTCGATCGGCGCAGATATCATCATGGCCTTCGATGAGTGTTGCCCGGGAGATGCCGACTATAATTACGCCAAGCAATCACTGGGCCTGACCGAGCGTTGGCTGGATCGTTGTTTCGCCCGCTTCAACAGCACGGAACCGAAATACGGCTACCGGCAAAGTCTCTTCCCGATCGTACAGGGATGCGTCTATACGGACTTGCGGCAGAGGGCGGCGGAGAACGTGGCCCGAAAAGGCGCCGATGGAACGCTATCGGGGGATTGGCCGTTGGCGAGCCTACCGATAAGATGTACGAGATGATCGAGGTCGTAAACGATATCTTACCGAAAGATAAGCCTCGTTACTTGATGGGCGTAGGTACCCCGATCAATCTGCTGGAAGGGATCGAACGAGGCATCGATATGTTCGACTGCATCATGCCGACCCGTAACGGACGCAACGGCCAACTCTTCACCCGCTTCGGTACTATCAATATGCGTAACAAGAAATGGGAGAACGATTTCTCGCCAGTCGATCCGGACGGACATTCCTACGTGGATACCTTATATAGCAAGGCTTATCTGCACCACTTGATCAAGGCGAAAGAAATGCTTGGCTTACAGATCGCTTCTATCCATAACCTCGCCTTCTACCTATGGTTGGTGAAAGAAGCGAGGGCACATATCATCGCTGGCGATTTTACTACATGGAAAAGTGGTATGGTCCGTCAATTAGCGAACCGGTTATAAAAAACGAGACAGATGAAATTTAAACTAAAACGGATCGATTGGTATATCATCAAGCAGTTTCTGGGCACGTACGTGTTCGCTATCGCCTTGATTATCTCTATCTCCGTCGTTTTCGATATAAACGAGAAGATCGATAAGTTCTTGAATCCGGATGTCCCCTTAAAAGCGATCATCGTGGATTATTACTTGAACTTTATCCCCTATTTCGCCAATTTGTTCAGTCCGTTGTTCACATTTATCGCCGTGATCTTTTTCACGTCGAAGCTAGCGGATCGTTCGGAGATCATAGCGATGCTTGCCAGCGGTATGAGTTTCCGTAGGTTAATGCTTCCTTATGCGGTCTCGGCTACGATTATCGCTATCGTGACGTTTATCCTGAACGCTTACATCATTCCCCCGGCGAATGAGACTCGTATCGATTTCCAGAACAAATATATCCGTAACAAGAAGGTGGATTACGTGAAGAACGCCCAATTGGAGATCGAGCCGGGTGTTATCGCTTATTTCGATAGCTATGACGCTCGCTCGAACATGGGATACCGTTTCTCTCTGGAGCATTTCGAGGATAAAAAATTGATCTCCCGTCTGACCGCCAAGTCGATCAAATACGACTCGCTTTATCAATGGACCGTTATCGATTATATGATCCGTGATTTCGATGGCATGCGGGAACATATTTCCCAAGGCTCCCGTAAGGATACGACCTTGACCATCGTGCCCTCGGACTTCCTGATTTCCGTGAATGATTGCGAGACGATGACAACGCCCGAGCTAAATACGTATATCAACCGGCAGAAAAAAAGAGGTATCGGGAATATACAGACCTTCCAGATCGAGTATCATAAGCGCTTCGCCACGATCATGGCGGCGTTTATCTTGACTTCTATCGGAGCGTCGTTGTCTTCCCGGAAAATAAAGGGAGGTATGGGTATGAATATTGGTATCGGATTGGCGTTGAGTTTTTCTTACATCCTGTTTATGACGGTTACTTCCACCTTCGCTATTAATGGTTATGTGAGTCCTGCCGTAGCAGCTTGGATACCGAATATAGTTTATACATTTATAGCGATATTCTTATATCAGAAAGCACCAAGGTAATTGATTAACTCCTATATTGGTATAACCCTGCCAAATTTCATCCAGTTGTAGAGACGGGGTGTACTCCGTCTCTACAACCTAGGATTTTCAATTATTTCGTGAAATTAAGTCCAAACTCTAACGTTTTTGCGTTCGGAAGTAGTTGCAATACCATATCTACCATTTGCTGATAATCCTCCGGAACCATCGGTTTCAAGATAGGAGCTATCATGGTCAAAACCGGTACGATTAAATCCTTATCCGCATAAAAAGTAGCCTCACTTCCATCCACCTTCATGTTAAGAGGTAGACCATAATAACCTCCTAAATCAACCAAAAGCTTCATGATCTCGTCAATAGAGATACCAGCGGCCTCCAATTTGTCACCAGCAGCCTGTTGTAATAAAGTAGTCAAGACTGTCACATAATTTTTATCCACAGCCACCATAAATTTCCCGTCTACCACACAATATTGGATACTTGCCATCTTTGTGATCTCACCGATTCCTTTATCCTCAGAAGCCCCTATAGGTCTCCAAGAAACATCGAAGATCCATCTTCCGGTAAGTTAACATTTACAGCGCTTACTTTGCCCCAAATCAAGTTACTGATAGCAGGCTTTATCATACGCACGAGATCATCGATCGTAGAATTTCCGGTAACGATATTCGCATAGATAGCTTCCACGCCCACTTTCAAGCTCCAATTACCTACGATAGAAGAAGTTAATTTACGAGTATAAACAACAGAAGCTACGCCCCCTTTCACCGTACCATTTACCGATACCACGCAATCGCCAACCGTACTCTCGCCGGTAAACGTATAAGTGCCGTCCGCTTCCTTCAATGCGGCATCGATAGCGACCGACTTATTTTCGGGGATGATATTGTTCAAAGTTACGGATGCCTTCTCCGCAGAGGAAGCGGCAATCACGACCGATTTACCGTCAACAGGGACTGTCACTTCACCCATTACCAGATTAACGCTCTTACCTCGTACGTTTTCGACAGATCTTGCCAGTTACCGGAAGAACTTGAATCGTCATCATCACCACATGCCGTAAAAAAACCCATCGTGCAAATCACGGCAAATACATACAACAAACTCTTTCTCATGACTCTTGTTTTAAATTTAACATAAATAGCTATTAATATTATCACAAATATATCCATTCCAACTTCCACTAACAACAATAATTTAATATCAGATGTTCGATTCCTGTGTTTAGATCAAAAATTCACTACTTTTGTCGTACCAAATACTTAAAAACAATCTATCATGAAGAAAGTGTTTATCTCAATGACCTGCGTATTAATCGCTCTATCCGGTTGCACGAATGGAGGAAGCAATAAAGAATCCATGGAAGTCGTACTGAATATCAAACGGAAAGTAAAACCGAATGTGTCTCCGCCTTAAAGGAATCATTCTTGAAATGCAAGGAAAGCACGTTGCTAGAACCGGGATGTATCGACTACGGCATGTACCAGTCCCTCACCGATAGCACCGAATTCTTTATCGCCGAGACTTGGAAAAACGACGGGGAATTACAAAAGCACGGCGAAACCGCCCATCTTAAACAACATCTGAATGAGATCAAAGATATGGGAGACCCTTCCTATAAAGGTAGTTTCCGGAAAATTTATGTCTGCCCGAGTGTAAATGACTAATCATTAAGAATTGAAGATTAAAAATCAAGCTTCACATAAGCGTTTATTTTCAATCTTCAATTCCCTATATTAATTACAAAAGATCTGACGCTAACTCAGATAACTCGCTTCGCTCGCCTTTTATCAAGTTGATATGGGCGAACAAGTCCTGTCCTTTCATCTTGTCGATCATATAGGCCAAGCCATTACTTTGGGCGTCTAGATACGGGGAGTCAATCTGTTGGATATCTCCCGTGAAGACCATCTTCGTTCCCTCTCCCGCACGGGTGATAATCGTCTTGATCTCATGCGGCGTGAGGTTCTGGGCCTCATCGATGATACAATAAGTCTCGGACAAGCTACGACCCCGGATAAAGGCCAACGCCTCGATCACCAACTGATTGTTCTTCTGCATATCGTCGATCTTACGGACATCGGGATTACCCGGGGCAAACTGAGTCTTGATCACGTTCAGGTTATCGAATAGAGGTTGCATATAAGGAGCGACCTTTTGCTTCTCGTCACCCGGAAGGAAACCGAGATCCTTATTCGCCAAAGCGACGATCGGACGGGCCAAAAGTATCTGTTTATACGTGCCGGCTTGTTTCAAGCAGAGGCCAACGCCAACAACGTCTTTCCGGTACCGGCCTTTCCGGTCAGCCCCACCAGCTTGATATTCGGATCGTTCAACACCTCGAAAGCGAAACTCTGCTCGGCATTACGGGGCTGGATACCAAAGTTCGTGCCTTTATCCACCTTCTTGATCTTATCCGTAAACGGATTGTAGCGAGCCAATACACTATTACGTACGCTTTTCAAGATAAAGCATTCGTTCGGGTCGAGCTTAGACTTGATATCCAACGAATCTGCGTCTACGCCTTCCGGAGAGCTGTATATCTTATCGATCAAATCGGGGTCTATATTCTCATAGGTCTCTTGCGCACGCTCGAAAATATCTACATTCACGACCTTATCCGTAATATAATCCTCTACGGGAATACCTAAAGAACGAGCTTTCATACGAAGATTCACGTCCTTACTGACCAAGGTTGTCTTGATCTTCGGATTCTTCTCGGCAATCGTCAACGTACAAGACAAGATACGATGATCCGGTGTTTTCTCCGGAAAAGAAAGAGCTATTTTCTCTTGGTATTTATCACCGGTCACGATATAGAGGGTTCCCTTGCCCGGTCCTAGTGAGGCGCCTTTCAAGAACAGGTCATTGCTGGTCAATAAGTCTAGTTCCCGAACAAACTCACGGGCATTATAATTGATCTGCTCACTCCCCTTCTTGAACTTGTCCAACTCTTCTAATACCACGATGGGTAGATAGATATCATTTTCCTGAAAGTTCTCGATGCACTTATAGTCATGTAATATGACATTCGTGTCCAACACAAAATTCTTCTTTGCTCCCATGGCCTTTCGATTTAATGATTATTGCTTCTAATATAAGAACAATTCTGACACGTTGATAGTTCAGGCCTGCTAAAATTAGTTACACACACCAATAATTTCGTCATATTGACCAATTCAAGGAAAAATATGTATCTTTACGAAGATAAAAAAATAGAGGAGGATAACGTCATGTTCATAAATTTCAATTTCCAACAAATACTTAGCGCATTCATCGTATTATTCGCTGTTATCGATATAATCGGAGCTATTCCCATCATCATAGACCTAAAGGATAAAGGCAAGGATGTCAATGCGTTGAAGGCAACCTTAATCTCCTTTCTATTGTTATTAGGGTTCTTCTACGCCGGGGATATATTACTCAGGCTTTTCCATGTGGACATCGAGTCGTTTGCCGTGGCCGGCGCTTTTGTGATCTTCCTCCTATCTTTAGAGATGATTCTCGACATAGAGATTTTCAAGAATCAAGGGCCAATCAAGGAGCTACGTTGGTGCCGCTGGTATTCCCGTTGCTAGCCGGAGCAGGATCGTTCACCACTTTGTTGTCGCTCCGTGCGGAATATGCCAGCATGAATATTATCGTAGCTTGGTACTGAATATGCTATGGGTCTACTTTGTTGTCCGCATGACACGCAAGGTAGAGAAGTCTTGGGGAAAGGCGGCATATACCTGATCCGTAAATTCTTCGGTATCATCCTGCTGGCGATCTCCGTCAAGCTATTCATGAGCAATATCACCCTGCTAATGGAACAGATAGAAGCGAGTACGAAAGCAATATAGGATTTCCTTTAGAAGAGCATCCAGTTTCATCCTATTGAAACAAAGAGTTCATTAGGATGAAACTACAAGGCATCTATTATTTTCCGAAACGGGATGTGTCTATCGAATCATGTTCCCTCTCCTTGTAACCACCAAACTTCCAGACAAAAGATAATTTCAGACATCTCTCATCATTCAATTTCCTCATCCGGCTCCATTGATTGCCTTGGTTTATCTTGATGGTACGTGGAATGCTGCTGGCGAAAATATCGTCTCCTTTAAGTGTCAAGCTGGCACGGTCATTCAAGAAAGTCCATTTTAATCCAGCGGATATCTCATACATGGAACCCAAGTCGTATATACCTTGGATGGCACCGGGAGTCACGTATTGGCCGTCTATCGTCATTTTTAAATTCGGTTTATCACATAGGTTAAATGTGTTACTCATATGCGCTAACCCTAGATAAGCCTCACGGTTATATGAGATGCCGTGGAAGTTATCATTCTTCTCTTGCATCCTCCAACCTCGCAGTGTGATGCGGCTATTCCAAAAACGACCCACATTAAAAGGGATGATCACCGCCAATCCCGCTTCCAGACTATAATCCATATTCTCGAAACGAAAAACGGTCTTCAGTTCCGTATCGCTTTGATAAGGAAGTTGGACGAAATAATCCGGCGTGTATTCACAGAACGCTACCAGCATATACTTTTGGCGGAAGATATAGACCATCTGCCCTCATACGTGCGATAAGGTTTCAACAAGGGATTTCCTGCCACCTCCGAGTAAGAGTTTAGAGGCGTTACTTGCGGGGAGACTTGCCAATAACCGGGATAGGTCTTATCGCTACTTATATCGAACTGTAAAATATGTCGGGGAGAAAACGTATAGCTCAGGGATACGGTAGGAAACAACGCCCCCTCATTCCATAGGTTCATATTTTCCCGGCTAGAGGCGTAGTCAGACTTAAAATACTCCCTTTCAGCCCGACCGTAGCAGAGAAACGCTCTCCGAAGCTTTTCGATACCTCGGCAAAAATATCAGCGATGTATTCCTTTTGTGTATTATCCTCCAACGCTTCCTCGTCCATCTCATAGCCAGCACCTTGATCATATAAATACTCCGAATAGTTTTTCGACGAAGCGTAACCTCCATGCACGCCGTAATTCAATCCCCACCCGGAAGCGAAACCATGTGTCTTATTTAGGAATACAGACCAGCGGGATACATCCTGTCTCGTATTATTTATCATATCAGTCCGGGAACCATTCGTATTCGTATCCTGGTAATCAAGTACCGAGGGCGAATGATAACGGGTGAAATCCGCTCCTGCCGATATCCCGGCATGTCCATCATACTGTAAACGTATATTATGAATAGCAGAGTGCCCGTCATCACGGACCAAGCTCGTACTCTCACTTTTATTTTCCGGCTTCGACAGATCCAGATATGAGGTAAAGGCATCACGGTCCGATAAGACTTTATCTCCCTTCAGATAATATGCCAAAGAGAGTTTATCCTCATTCGCGAACGTATAATCCATTCCCAGACGAACCGTTCCTCTATTTACATGGACAAGGGCCCGATTATGTTGCTTATTTCCGTCATACCACTATTTAATGTATGGCGGGCCAACATATCCTCCCCCATCACATCCCGTCTCTTATTACCATTCAACAGGAAATCTATGCTAAAGCCCTTATTCGTATAAAGTAAATTCACATGCGCATCTCCCCCCGCATGGCGATATTGGGTGTAATCCACACCCGTTTCACCTTGCCAAGAAGGAGTCTCGGACTCATTCTTACTCAATACGACATTGAGTAACGCCCCCTTGACATTATATTTAGCTGGTGCGTTATACATCACCTCAGCCTTTTCGACCTTGAGGCCGGCATAGTTTTCAGTAACTGGATTAATTGATCTGCCGACATTGTCGTCAACTGCCCATTCAAGATTATATTCAAACGACTGGCCCCTACCAGTTCCAGATTATCATTCCGCTCGATAAGCCCCGGTAAGTCCTTGATGATCTCAAAAGCGTTCGTGGCAGTCTTATCCTTCATCAGTTGAGGGACATCATACGTCAGCTTGCCTCCCTCCAGTTTCACTTGCGGGCGTTCTCCCTTTACGGTAATCTCTGCCAACTGATAATCTTTCTCCTCCAGCACCACCGTACCTACGTTGGCGGCAGTTATCTCTTTCTCTACCATATTATATAATATGTGTTGGAAAATAAGTCGATACGACTGGTCTAGCGGATGATTCAATCGAAAATCCCCAAGCGTATCGGTAACCACGGCATCCACATATACAGAGTCGAGGGTCTGTAAAATCACCGCCACTCCATCTACCGGCTGTTCCTTGCCATCCATCACCTTCCCGGAAATACCTTGTGCCATAATCTCACCGAGACTCATCAGCAAGCATAAAATAATGTAGTAAATAGTACGTTTCATATCGGTTTGTTTTTATTATTTTTCGTTCATACAAAAGAAGCGTATTCTTAAAAGAAACTATGTTACCACTCACTTACGAAGTCTTACCTTGTCTTATCAGGAATGTTATTTAGTCTTATCGCCATTTATCAAACCCAACAAAGAGGAACAAGGTAATCTGGAAAACACCTTCGGAAAAGTAGTATGAATGGTATCCTTTGTGCTAAATCTCACCTAAGGGAATTGCAGGAAAAAAGTTTCGAGACCGCCGTACTCTTTGACGCGAAAACGTAAACTGAACATTAAAAGGTTCTAACTGTTGATATATCAATCAAATATTTGAAGATAACCTATTAAAAGTTGAAAATCATGTGTACAAGAGTAGTTTATTCGGGAACAAACGGGATGGTAGCGACTGGTCGCACAAGACTTTAAGCCGGCGCAACCGTTCAAGTTTATGGGTGTAAAGGATCTTATTTAGTCTTGGCTAACTATTTTTTGGGATAATATGTTCCATATTTCCTTTTACAACATTTGAGTTTCAATTAATATTTATATTTGACGTCAAAAATCTTACAATATGGATAAACAGTTCCTCTGCCTTGATTCACCTACGGACTTTATGGTTGGTAAATACATATCCGCCGATGAACTCAAGGAGTTTATAAATATTCCTTGTAAGATAAAAGCCGGGGTCTTTATCCTTTGCATGGAAGGGCAAATACGCTCAACTATCAATATGTCAGAATTGACCACTTCGAAACTCAATGTTGTAACGCTATTGCCCAATAGTCGCATACAAATACATGAGATATCCCCCGACATCTTGATCTATTTCATAGCGTTCTCTTTCGATTTTATGTGTTACACCAATTTTATCAAGAGTACGATGGGTTATCTACTGATGATTTACAGGTATCCGATTATAAAAATATCCCAAAACAGGGCCAACCTGATCACGAACTTCTACGAGCTTCTCTATCAATATGCCGTATATCCCGATATCTTGAACAATAAAGAGATGATAAAGGCCATTTTCATGATGTGTAGTCAAGGTATCATAGAAATATACAGTAAAAATTACCCATTAGAGAAACAGGAACTTACACGTCCGTTACAAATCTATCAAGAGTTCCTAAATATGGTATTGAGATACTATACGAAAGAGCATAACGTATCGTTTTATGCCGAGAAGTTGGGCCTCACGTTCTCTTATTTCTCGACATCCATCAAAAAAGCGATCGGAGAGACTCCTCAAGAGATCCTCACGCAAACAATAATCATAGACGCTAAGGCTCAGTTGAAAGGGACCAACCGAGAAATCAAGAACATAGCGATGGACCTCGGCTTTAATAATCTATCGTTCTTTAATAAGTTCTTCCGTCGAAATGTAGGCATGACTCCACAAGAATACAGGGGTAAATCGTATACCTACTCTTGTTACCAGAGAACTCCCGACTAGCCGAAAGCAAAAATAGAACATATTATCAATAAAGAATTTTGCAGATTCCCTTTGAGAATCTTTACTTTTGTAAGATTATATAAAAAGACATATGATGGAAGGGCGGGAAACGGATCTAGAATACAACTTATTGATGGGGCTTACAGGAGCTAGCGTTAGCAAACATTTATTGGATGAGCATTTTACACTTTTATGGGCAAATGACTTCTATTACGATATGATAGGTTACCCTAAAGAAGAATATGAAGCTCTTTTCCACAATAAACCCGATTTGTATTTTAAAGGTTATGATGAAGCTTGGAATATATTATCCAAGAATGTTTACGAGACGATAGCTAATAAAGCCAGCGGTTACGAAACCGTTATCCAGATGCCAACGAGAAAAGGAAAAAGATGGACTAAAATCACCTCAACGTTTACCGACCAACTACAAGACGGCATCCCTATCTCCTATACGGTAATGACCGATGTAGAGGACGTAATGCGAAGGCGGATCGAGCAAACGATCACTTATGATAATATCCCCGGCTTCATATCCAAGCATAAGGTACATAAAGACGGCAGTTTTACATTGCTGGAGGCAAATGATAAATATATGGACTTCTCTGGTATCGATAAAAATTCTTTTTTATCTTTCAGTCCTTTCTCCCGTTTAGATGAAACAAGCCGTAATACGATGAACGCACATATCTCCTGTATGCTAAAAGGGGAACCTGTACATTTCGTTATCCAGTCGAAAGACAAAAACGGAAACGGCGCTTGGCTACAGTTGAACGGGGAATGTATTGGCTGGGAAGGTGACGAGCCTATCTATCTTATCGTTTACATCAATATCACCGACATTACCGAACAGAGGGAGTTGCAAAAGAAACTGGAGAAACAGTCAAAGCAACTTAAAGAAGCACTAAAGTCGGCGGAACAAGCCAACCAAGCCAAATCTGATTTTCTCGCCCGCATGAGCCACGATATCCGTACACCCATGAACGCCATCATGGGAATGGCGACTATAGCCAAAGCCCATGTAGATGAACATGAAAGAATACTAGATTGTATGGAAAAAATCAATGGAGCCTCTAAATTATTATTGAGTCTGATTAATGAGGTTCTCGATATGTCCAAGATCGAAAGTGGCAGGTTAATTCTTTCGGAGGATGAGTTCAATGTGGGTGAGCTCTTGCAAGACTTGGTCGTTATGATGCAACCGGAGATCAAAAACAAACAACAAACTTTAAATATACACGTCAAGAACCTTAGGCATGAGAATGTAAAAGGCGATACGCAGCGTATCAAACAGGTATTGATGAATATCCTCTCGAACGCAATTAAGTATACGCCGGAGAATGGGCGAATCACGATAGAAATCTACGAGAAGGACCCCCATAATGGCATCGGAAATTATCAATTCGTGTTTGAGGATAACGGAAGAGGTATGAAACCGGAGTTTCTGGATAAGATTTTCGAGCCTTTCGAGCGTGCGAGCGATGATGAGATCAAGAGGATACAAGGCACTGGCCTCGGGATGTCGATCAGCCATAAGATCATTCAGATGATGGGAGGAGATATCAAGGTGGAGAGTGAATATGGCAAAGGTTCCCGCTTCACCATCGACATGCCATTGGTTTGTCGGGATCAGAAGCCCGATGATAAGATAGAGGTAGAAGGTTTAGAGGTTCTTGTGGTAGATGATGATAAGATCGCTTGTCTAAACACGTCTAGCTGTTTGCGAGAGATCGGGATAAACAGTGAATGCGTATATTCAGGTAGAGAAGCTATAGAAAAAGTACGACAGCATCATTTAGCGGAGAAAGAGTATTTCGCCGTGATCATTGACTTGAAGATGCCTCAAATGAACGGCATTGAAACAACCCGGCAAATCAGACGTTTCGTGGGAGCGGACGTACCGATCATCATTCTCTCCGCATACGATCTTGAGGAATATGAGGCAGAGGCTAAGGAGGTTAAGGCCAATGGATTCATCACCAAGCCTCTCTATAAGTCCAAACTACTCCAAGTATTGAGATCTTTCCTTGACGAAGGAGACCAGCCGGAACCGATCCACCCAATCAAGTTATCAAACGTCGATTATTCCGGCAAGCGCATCTTGCTGGTGGAGGATAACGAGTTAAATCGTGAGATCGCCGTAGAGATCATCGGCAGCACCGGTATCACTATCGATACGGCGATAAATGGGCTCGACGCCGTACATAAAGTCGCCCAATCGGAAGAAGGATTTTACCAGATAATACTGATGGATATCCAGATGCCTATCATGGACGGTTATGAGGCGACCCGGCAGATTCGTTCCCTCCAACGAAGGGATATCGCACATATGCCAATTATAGCCATGACCGCCAACGCTTTTTCCGAAGACGTGACAAACGCTATCAAAGCGGGCATGAATTATCATTTGGCTAAACCGATTGATATTGGGGCGTTGATGGGCATCCTTAGTAAATATTTACAAGCGCCCGCATAAAGTTTATCTTGCGTATTAAAAGTTCATGTAATAAAATTGTCTATTTTTAGCGATCAATTCGATTATAAGCATAAAGAGACTTCATGAACATCAGACTTCGTTTTAAGTTAATCGCTTTGTTGATCGTCCTATCGCTGGCCGGGCTTTTGGTTTTCCAAGGATACTGGCTGAAAGGTTTATATGATACATTATATAAACAGATGGAGATCAATATAGAGGAAGCGATGAAGATCGCCGACTATAAGGAGTTGTTCCTGCGCATCCGATCTATCAAAAAAGAACAGGGAGCGCTGGGACCTCAAACCCAAGATGTGTACTTCAGCTCAGAGCTAGATCCGTCTAATAAGCAGAAGATGGACGCAAAAGCTTCGATCCATCCGCAGAAAGAAGATCCTGACCTTAACCGGGAAGATATCTTCAAGACGGCAAATCCCGACTCACATATGAAACTACATATCGATTACGGGGATGAGGAGGACTTTAGCTCGATAGACTCTACTAACGGATTACCTATATGTAATCGGCGAGGTGGAGGACATGGTGCAGCAAGCGATGCACGCGAATATAGATTCTATAAAACCAATTGATTTCAAGACCTACAACAAATTATTAACCTCGGAACTGGAGGCAAGAAATATCGTAACGGAACATGAGCTGGTAACGATTTATAAACCAAACAACGGGGACGAGAAGGGCTGGATGCATCTGGACAAGCCGGAACGATTCACTACGTGGAAAAAACCCGTGCATTTCGATTACCCGCTCCATAACGAGAGCACGTTACAATATCGCCTGTTCCTCAAATCGCCGGCTAGCGTGATACTCACCCAGATGAAAGGCATCCTGATCTCCTCCTTCCTATTACTTTTGCTGATAATTTGCGCTTTCATATACTTACTCCGCACCATCTTAAAGCAAAGACCGTGGAAGAATTGAAGACCGATTTCACCAACAATATGACGCATGAGCTGAAAACCCCGATCAGCGTCAGCTATGCCGCCGTAGACGCATTATTGAACTTTAGCGATCCCGTCAACGAGAAACAGAAGAAATACCTGACGATCGTTAAAAACCAACTTATCCATCTTACCGGATTGGTGGAACAAATCTTGACACTCGCCGTAGAGAACCGCAGTACCTTCCGCTTGCGCCCCGAAACCATCTCATTAAACGAGTTGGTGAACTCCCTCATCGAGCAATACAAACTGAAAGCGAACAAACCCGTGGAGTTTACTTGCTCCATCCCCGAGGATATAGAATTGGTGGCCGATCGTACCCACCTATATAATATGTTGAGCAACCTTATCGATAACGCGATCAAATACGCCGACAAGGAACCTTGCCGCATCGAAGCGACAGCCCGGCAAGACAATCACGAAACGACAATCTCCATAACCGATAACGGCCCGGGTATCAGCGAAGCCAACCAGCGGCAGATATTCGACAAGTTCTTCCGGGTTCCCAGCGGGAATATCCACAACGTGAAAGGTTATGGCCTAGGATTATATTACGTAAAAGACATGATGGGTAAACATGGAGGAACAGCCCGTGTGGAAAGCGTCCCCGGCAAAGGCTCCACCTTTACCCTGCATTTTAAATAATAATCCGAAAATCAAGTATCAAATATGGAAAAGATAAAAGTACTACTAGTAGAAGACGAGCCTACATTGGCCATGATCATCAAGGATACGCTGGATGGGAACGAGTTCGATATCACCCTAGCGGCGAATGGCGAGGAGGGCCTCTCCCGTTATGCGGAGATCAACCCGGACATCATCGTAGCGGATATCATGATGCCCAAGATGGATGGTTTCACGATGGTCAAATTGATCCGTAAGACGGATACGCATACCCCTGTCCTATTCCTATCAGCCGCTCTGCGGCCAACGACGTGGTAGAGGGCTTCGAGACAGGCGGCAACGATTACCTGAAAAAGCCTTTCGGCATGGCGGAATTGATCGTGCGCATCAAGGCGTTACTGCATAAGGTGTCCGTCCAAAGACCGGAAGCCACCTCTTTCCGTATCGGGCTTTATACGTTCGATTCCATCACGCAGACATTGGTCTACCGGGGAGAGAAACAACTCCTCAGCAACCGGGAATCCGAGATATTGAAGCGCCTTTGCGACAATAAGGACCAAGTATTACCGATGAAAGAGATCTTGATAGACCTTTGGGGAGATGATTCTTTCTTCAACGCACGCACCTGCATGTCTTTATCACCAAGCTACGTCATAAGTTATCGAAAGACGAGTCTATCAAGATTTTGAATATCCGGGGAATCGGATATAAGCTGATCATCGATTGAATTGCTTCAATGCCTGTGCCATCTGGTCCGGGCATGAAGTTCCCCTTCCATGACAATCGATGCCAGACAAACGACCGATAGCGTCTTCGATGCGCATACCTTTCAATAAGGCGCACATGCCTTGCCCGTTACCGTGGCAACCTCCTACAATCTGCACATTCTCGATCACGCCATCCTTCGCGTCGATCACCATCAACTTAGAACAAACACCTCCTTGAGGCGTATAGGTTATACGTCGTGTTTCCATTTTCTTTTTCTCTCCTTTTTATAAACGAGTCGCAAAGGTATAAATAAATTTAACTACATTTGTAGCATCTAATTTACAAAAACATGACATACGAGGAAACGCTACACTATCTATATACCAGCATCCCGGTCTTCCAACATAGCGGAGCTTCCGCTTACAAACCCGGTCTTGGTACAAGTATCGCCCTAGATGATTATCTGGGAAATCCCCATAAAGCTTATAAGACCATCCATGTAGCCGGGACAAACGGCAAAGGCTCGGTCAGCCATCTATTGGCGGCCATTCTCCGGCAATCCGGTTTCAAGGTCGGGCTTTATACCTCTCCCCACTTAGTGGACTTCCGGGAACGCATCCGGGTGAACGGGAAAAAGATCTCCCAAGATTACGTGGTCGATTTCGTCGAACGCCATCGTTCTTTCTTCGAGCCTCTCCATCCTTCTTTCTTCGAGCTGACGTCCAGCATGGCTTTTGAGTATTTCCGCGACCAGCAGGTAGATTACGCGGTTATCGAGGTCGGGCTTGGCGGTCGTTTGGACAGTACGAACATCATCACCCCGATCTTGAGTATCATCACGAATATCAGTCTGGATCATACGCAATTCTTGGGAGATACGGAGGAGAAGATAGCGGCGGAGAAAGCCGGCATTATCAAGAAAGGCGTACCCGTCCTTCTGGGGGAGGCAGAGAAACGCTCCGTTTTCGACCTCTTCCAGAACGAGGCGAGAAAGGCAGGAGCACCCTTCCACTACGCCTTGAGCATGGGAATGCTGGAGGGGACCGGAGGGTTGTCGATGGTACACTGGAAGTTCCCCTCCGTAGAATACGGCGAGGTGATCGGCGAGCTTGCCGGAGAGGTACAACAAGCCAACGCCATCACGGTGTTCTCCGCCCTGCACCTGCTCCGCGAGAAGTGCGGCGTTGACATCCTGCCCGAGGCCGTCCATGAAGGGTTCGGGCACGTGACCCAACTGACGGGTTTGATGGGCCGCTGGCAAACCTTGCGGACAAAACCGACCGTCATTTGCGACACCGGGCACAACGTGGGTGGATGGAAACACATAGCGGAACACCTGAATGCCATGAGAAGCCGTTTCCGCGAAATTTATATGATCGTCGGTATGGTGAACGACAAGGATATCGACGGCGTATTATCCTTGATGCCACCAGATGCTTCTTATTTCTTCACGCAGGCCTCCGTGGAGAGAGCGATGCCCGTAAAGGATTTCGCCATGAAAGCCATGCGGAAGGGACTGCCCGGAGTCCTTTGCGAAACGGTGGAAGAGGCGGTCGAGAAAGCGTTAAAAAGTGCCGACAAGGATGACTTGATCTTTATCGGCGGAAGCACCTTTATCGTAGCGGACGCTCTCCCCTTGTTCATGAAAGAAGACGAATACAAATAATATAACTCTATAAAACAAATATCATGATAGAAAAAATTCATCAGAAACTAAGCGACTCGAAAGTCGCACGCTGGAGTGTACTCGCTTTGGCGGCATTCACGATGCTTTGCGGATACTTCCTTACGGATGTAATGGCTCCGCTTAAACCGATGTTGGAAGAACAGCTAAGCTGGACGAGTACGGAATATGGTTGGTTCACCAGCGCTTACGGTTGGTTCAACGTATTTCTTTTCATGTTGATTATTGGTGGTATCGTTCTGGATAAGATGGGTGTCCGTTTCACGGGTGTCGCTTCCTGTATCTTGATGATTATCGGTTGTTCCATTAAATATTACGCCATCTCGGACGCGTTTACGATGGAAGGAGAGCTTTTCGGATGGAAAGCGCAAGTGATGGTGGCCGCCCTCGGATACGCGATCTTCGGTGTCGGCGTGGAGACCGCCGGTATCACGGTATCTAAGATTATCGTACGGTGGTTCAAGGGAAAAGAGATGGCGTTGGCTATGGCTTGGAGATGGCTACGGCTCGTTTTGGTACGGCCTTGGCTTTATCTATCACGGTTCCCGCCGCCAAGTACTTCGGTAGCATCTCCGCTCCTATCTTGCTTTGTCTTTGTATGTTGTGTATCGGTTTGATCGCCTTCCTCGTATTTTGCGTGATGGATCGCAAGCTGGACGCTTCGATGGACGCTATCGAGCAAGCCGAGGAGGAAGAGCCTTTCCGTTTGAAAGATATCTTATTGATCGTTACCAATAAGGGTTTCTGGTTGATCGCTCTGCTTTGCGTATTATTCTATTCGGCCGTATTCCCCTTCTTGAAATACGCTACGGACTTGATGGTCAATAAATATAACGTAGATCCGGAGTTGGCGGGAAACATCCCGGCTATCTTACCTTTCGGCACGATTCTTCTGACTCCGTTCTTCGGTAACTTATACGACCGCAAGGGTAAAGGGGCGACGATCATGATCTATGGTGCCTTGATGTTGATCGGCGTGCATTTATTATTCACACTTCCGATCTTGAATCAGTGGTGGTTCGCGACAATCGTGATGATCGTATTGGGTATCGCTTTCTCCTTGGTTCCATCGGCGATGTGGCCATCTGTTCCGAAGATTATCCCGGAGAAGCAATTAGGCACGGCTTATGCTTGATTTTCTGGGTACAGAATATCGGTCTGAGTATGGTTCCCTTATTAATCGGCTGGATATTGGATACGTATTGCAAAATAGACAATGGTACGGGCAAACCGGCTTACGACTATACGATACCGATGGCAGTCTTCACCTGCTTCGGTGTACTCGCCCTCTTCATCGCCTTGATGTTGAAACGTGAGGACCGGATCAAAGGCTACGGCCTTGAATTGCCGAACATCCAAAAGGACGCCGATAAAGCCGAGGCCGAAATAATCGCTAAAGAGATGATCGCGGAGCCTTAATAAAGCTCATAACCCTAAATAAATGGAAGGCGCTGTAAACTTGATTTACTGCGCCTTTCTTTTTGATGACTGAAAACCATCGTCATTGGAACACACAAAAAGTTCGTTTGAAAAAGAGGAGTAGCGAAACAACTACAAATTGTAGCCAGTTGGAAAGACTAATAAGATAGGGACCGTAAGCTAAAACACTATAATCTTGACATTATGATCAAAATAACAGAATAACGATGTCAAGACCTTTTTACGAATAGAGGAAATGAGGGAAAAACCTATGATGAAATCATACGTTTTCCCTCATTTCTTTACATAAACACCCCTGTTTGGACCCAAAAGTAATAGAGTTAGGTAACGCAAAAGGCAGTATTAGGCAACACGACCGTATGTGTTAGGTAACGCGACCGTATGTATTAGGCGATACATAAGGAAGAAACAGCCCTCACATCCTATAGAATCGGAAAACGCACCCGTATAAAAGGCTATTTTCACCTAAGAATATGAGATAAGATGAATTAATTTCGCTAGAATGAAAGGGCCTATTTCCATAAAGAGCTACAAGACAATTAGATGCTATTATTTTATTCCATTTTCGGAAGCAAGGCGTACCTCAGCCCGGAAAAAACGCTTCTCCGGGAGTTCAGATTACAGAATGTCAAAACGTCAAACCTGCTCTTTTACGCGTGATGCCCATCGTGGGCCCCTATTAAAGCCATATATAGTTCACCCGATAAAACAGAACGTTTATAAGGATATCTTCTTATCTTCGCGTATCATATAAAACAAACATTAAATACTATGATCTGTTTCCCGAACGCAAAGATAAACCTAGGTCTGAACGTGGTAAGCAAACGTCCGGACGGTTATCATAATATAGAGACCATCTTCTATCCGATCCCCGTGAAGGATGCCCTCGAGATCGTCGCCTCGGATCAGCCCAGTTTCACGCAAACCGGAATCCCGGTAGACGCTCCCCAAGAGAAGAACCTCGTCATAAAAGCGCTGAACGCCCTAAAGACAAGATACGAGATTCCCCCGTTAGAGGTCCATTTGTTGAAAGCGATACCTTTTGGTGCCGGGCTTGGAGGAGGTTCCGCCGATGCCGCTTTTATGTTGAAGCTGGTCAATGATTTCTGCGGTTTGGATATTCACCCGGATGAGTTGGAGGCGATAGCGTCCACCATCGGAGCCGATTGCCCGTTCTTTATCCGTAACACGCCGGTATTCGCTACCGGCACGGGAAACAAATTCGAGCCCGTGGACTTGTCCTTGAAGGATTATTATCTATGCTTGGTAAAACCAGATGTAGCCGTCTCCACCCCCGAAGCCTATTCGATGGTAACACCCGCCGCGCCCGAGACCTCCTTGAAAGAGATCATCCGGCTACCGGTATCCGAATGGAAAGAGCGGATGGTGAACGATTTCGAGCGGAGCGTATTCCCGAAACATCCCGTGATCGAGCGGATCAAGGATACCTTATACGAGGGAGGCGCCTTATATGCCGCCATGTCCGGCTCCGGATCGTCCGTGTTCGGTTTGTTCGAAAAACCGACCCATTTCAAGGAACAATCCCTGTTCAGCGATTGTTTTCTATGGGAAGGACAATTATCATGAATCAAATAGAGACTTTTTTGATACGATGGCGGAACGCTGGGACGCTGTCTGCGTACATGATCCGGGAAAGATCCGGACGATATTGGATCGTACCAACTGCGGCAGAACGCCCGCATCCTCGATGTCGGTTGCGGCACGGGGATATTGGAAAGTTACCTGCTGCCGTACGAACCCCGCCAAATCGTAGCTATCGATATAGCGGGCCAAATGATCGAGAAAGCACGCATGAAATATCCGGATCATCCGCTCATCGAGTTCCTCCAAGAGGACGCTATGAGCTACGAGGGGAAAGGATTCGACTATATTATCCTATATAGCGCTTACCCGCATTTCATGCGGCCGGAACGGTTGATCGAGCATATGAGCGGCTTGCTCGCGCCCGGCGGTAAATTGGTTATCTGCCACAGCGAGAGCAAGGAAAAGATCAATACGCACCACCATCGGCACGCCGATCGATTATCGCTGCCCTTGCCCCCGGCCCGAGAGGTGGCGGCATTGATGGAGCCTTATCTTCTTCCGCTCGTCGTAGAGGATACCGAACAGCTTTACATCGTTTGCGGAAAACGTTTATCCTAAACTAATTATATATGGACAGAAAAACTAACTTAATTCCGGCATTGCTTCTTTCCGCCCTTTCGCTTTACGCCATGGAAGACGTGAAAGTAACGCAATTCCAGCACGCAGGCCCGTTCACGGTCAACAAGCCGATCCTAGCGGACAGCCTCAACGTAAACGGCAAGCCTTTCGAGGCGAAGAATCTATTAAAAGCGACCTTACCGTTCGAGCAAACGCTTGCGAACGCCACGGTACTCGACGCCGACACGGCAGGTGCGATCACCTTCGCCGCCCCGCAAAAGGGATATGCCTTGCATCTATTCTCTTTCTTCTTGAACAGCGACCGGTACGTAAAAGGCACGCTCGATATATCGGGTCCCGGGGCGTTCGAAGTATTCGTCAATGATAAACCAGTCGGAGCCTCTTCCGAGTTGGTGATGGAACCCCGCCGCTATCAAGTAGTCGTTAAATACCTGACAGCGGAAACAGACACTTGTCCTCCCAGCCTAAAGGCTACCTTCAAGAGCGAGGCGGAAGCGAAAGTCGTAGCTTCCTTGAACCCGGAGAAACGCTACACCCTTCTGAATATTCTAGAAGGAAAGGATTTCCAAGGCGTAAGTGTCTCCCCGAACGGGAAGTATGCCTTGGTAAAATACGTCAATCGATTCCCTGAGGGCAAGAGCGAATCGTACGGGCAATTGATGGATGCCGCTACGGGACGGGTCTTATTGCAAGACGGAAGTTTCTTGACAACCGCCAAATGGATGCCTAAAAGCAATCGATTGTATTACACCCGCACCGGTCTGGACGGTACGGAGTTGGTAACCGTAGATCCGGCGACCTACCAACAAACGGTATTAGTCCCGAACCTTCCGAAAGGGCGGTTCGTATTCACCCCCGATGAGTCCACGCTTCTCTATACCGTAGAAGAGGAAGGTCCCAAGGAAGGGACGGACTTGATCCGTGTATTAGAGCCGGCAGACCGTATCCCGGGTTTCCGTGACCGCTCCTTTATCTGGCGGTATGACTTAAAAACAGGTTTGTACGAGCAACTTACTTTCGGGCATACGGACACTTATATCAATGATATCAGCGCTGATAGCCGCTATCTATTGTTCAGCACCAGCGACCGGGTGTACACCTCCTTGCCGCACTCCCGCAACTCCCTTTATAAATTGGATTTGCAGACCATGGCGATCGATACGATCTGGGAGAAAGCCCCGTACGTAAACCAAGCCGCCTTCTCGCCCGACGGTAAACAGTTATTGGTAGCCGGGGCGGGCGACGCTTTCGACGGGATCGGACAAAATATCAAGCAAGGACAGATCTCCAACTCGTACGACGGACAGTTATTCCTATACGATCTGGCAAGCCGTAAAGCCTCCCCTCTCACCAAGGATTTCAATCCGAACGTGATCGATGCCGTATGGAACCGCTTCAACGGGCAAATCTATATCCTCTGTGAGGATGAGGATTACCAACGGATCTATACGTGCGATCCGGCAAACGGGAAGATCAAGCAAGTAGCCGCCTCCGAGGATATTATCATGTCGTATGCGTTGGCCGACAACGCTCCGGTTCTCTTCTATTACGGACAGAGCGCGTCCAACGCCAACCGCCTTTACGCTTACGACCTGAAAGGTGGAAAGAACCGCTTGGTGTATGATCTCTCGCAAGATAAATTAAAAGATATCGCCTTGGGCGAGGTACACGACTGGAACTTCAAGTCGGATGACGGTACGACGATCCAAGGTCGTTATTACCTACCGCCTCATTTCGATCCGAATAAGAAATATCCGATGATCGTTTATTACTATGGCGGTACTTCCCCGACGAACCGTGCGCTGGAGATGCGTTATTCCATGCATATGTACGCCGCTCTCGGATACGTGGTCTACACCTTGAACCCTAGCGGAACGACGCTTCGGACAGGAATTCGCCGCCCGCCACGTGAACGATGGGGCCTGAAGACCGCCGATGAGATCATCCAAGGTACCAAGCTGTTCTGCAAGGAGCATTCTTTCGTGAACGAGAAGAAGATCGGTTGCATCGGTGCCAGCTACGGCGGATTCATGACACAATACCTACAAACCCGTACGGACATTTTCGCCGCCGCTATCAGCCATGCCGGTATTAGCGCGTTGAGTAGCTATTGGGGAGAAGGTTATTGGGGATATGGCTATTGCTCCGTAGCGAATGCCGGCACTTATCCTTGGAACGCCCCGGAGTTCTTTACCAAGCAAAGCCCGTTGTTCAACGCCGATAAGATCAAGACCCCGCTCCTGTTGCTTCACGGCAACGCCGATACGAACGTACCCATCGGGGAAAGTATCCAGATGTTCGCCGCCTTGAAGATCCTAGGGAAAACCGTGGAATTCGTGCAGGTGGATGGCGAGAATCATGGTATCGTAGGCTATCAGAAACGTATAGGCTGGCAAAATACCATCTACGCATGGTTCGCCAAATGGCTGAAAGACGAGCCGGAATGGTGGAAAGCCTTATATCCGGATCGTACTTTATAAGAATATTTATTTGAACGAAAGCGTCTGTGTCTCCCGCAAGGAATCGCAGGCGCTTTATTCGTTTGCTCAACCCCGGCTGTCATCCGGATCAGCTCCGTTTACGAACGGTAATTTTGATACAAAGATCCGTAATATATATAC
>ENA-OQCK01000002-OQCK01000002.1-human-gut-metagenome-genome-assembly--contig:-NODE-2-length-139144-cov-3.708906_pt1 | contig 139144 bp, 151 predicted proteins | sample MGYA00242498_ERZ504578 | MGnify/ENA primary metagenome ERZ504578 (study PRJEB26092, sample SAMD00036229) | human gut metagenome | host: Homo sapiens | study: EMG produced TPA metagenomics assembly of...
ACCTGATTGGTAGTAAGAGTGAAGAAAAAACAGTTTTTCATCTTCACGATAAAGCTTTCGTTTTGAAGTCATAATAGTAACACATTTATTAGTTTGTAAATGTGTCTACCTATATCAGGATAAGACAGATTGATAATTGACGATTGATAATTATCGTTAATCCTTAATCCCTTGTTTCAAGTATTCGTAAAAGCTATATTGCGACCGTACCTTCTCCTTTTGCGGTCGCGACGACTTCCAGCGGTTTCGCAACCGGTCGTCCACAAAGCAGGCTTTCCGTTTGTCCGACAGTTGTATGGATAGCATATCGATGAGCTCTTGCTTCAAGTCCGGGTCCAGAATGGGGGTGACGGCTTCGATACGGCGGTACAAGTTACGCCGCATCCAGTCCGGCGAGCCGAGGAAGAGCTTGGGTGCGCCGCCGTTGCCGAAGTACCACACACGGGCATGTTCCAGAAAGGTATCCACGATGCGTGTCACGCGGATGTTGTGGCTGTACTCCTGCCCGGGGATGAGGCAGCAGATGCCGCGGACAATGAGGTCTATCTCTACACCGGCTTGCGAGGCTTCGTAGAGGCGGTCTATCATGGCGGGGTCTTGCAGGGCATTCATTTTTAGGATAATCCGTCCTTGCTTGCCTTGCCGGGTCAGTTCTATTTCGTGATTGATGAGGCGGTTCAGTTCAGGAATCAGGTTGAAGCGGGCCACAAGCAGGCGGTGGAACACTGGATTTTCCTTTCCCTGCAGAGTACGGAACAAGTTGTGCAGGTCGTTTACAATCACTGGGTTGCAGGTGAATAGTCCGCTGTCCGCATAGAGGGTGGCGGTCTTTTCGTTGAAGTTGCCGGTGCTGATGTAGGCGTAGCTTGTCAGTTTGCGCCCTTCCTTATCGCGGCGTAGCACGAGGGCTACTTTGGCATGTACCTTTAGTCCTGGTATGCTGAAAATGATGTTGATGCCGGCGGCTTTCATCATCTCGGCGGTGGCGAGGTTGTTTTCTTCGTCGAAGCGGGCTTTCAGTTCCACAAAGACGGTGACTTCTTTCCGTTCTGTGCGGCGGCTATCAGGGTGTTGATGACGGTGGAGTTCTCTGCCACGCGATACTGGGTCACCATGATTTCGCGCACGGTGGGTTCGTGGACGGCTTCATATAGAAAATGGATGAAGTGGTCGAAGGAGTGGTAGGGATAATGCAGCAGCAGGTCCTTCTTCTCCACATAGCGGAAGATGGATTCGCGTTCGTCCAGGCAGGTCAGCTTCATGGGCTGGGGTTTCTTGATGGGACGTACGCTTTGGTTGGGATTGGGCAGATGCCGCAAATCCTCCATGTTGAGGTGCTTGTCTCCCGGCACCAGCTCCCGGCGGTCTATGCGGTAGGCATCTACCAGAAAGTCGAGGAAGTCCTGGGGCATGGCGCGGTCGTATACAAAACGGCACACGGCGCCTATCTTGCGTTTCTTTACCTTCTTCTTCACCTGCTCGATGATTTCGGAGGTATTGGCGGCATCGTCTATCAGAATATCCGCATCGCGTGAAATCTTGATGCAATAACTGCTGTCCACTTCATAACCGGGGAAGATGGTATCCAGATTGGCCTTGATGATGTCTTCAATGAACATCAGATAATAGTCTTTCCCCACCTTGGGCAGCTGGATGAAGCGCGGCACTTTGCTGTACGGCAGTTTCATCACGAAATACTGGATACGGTTTGGAGAACTGGCGGGAGCTCCTTTCAGATGAAGCCGTACGGCCAGATAGAGACGGTTGTCGCGCAGGAATGAAATCACCTTGTCCTTGCTTACGGGCACCGGGGCCAGATAAGGGAATATCTCTTCGCGGAAGAAGCTGCGCACAAAGTCGCGGTGAAACGGTTCTACGTTGCGGCTTTGATAAAATATGATGTGATGTTTCCGCAGGGCGGGCAGTATCTTCTGTTCGTAGATGCGGATACGTTCCTCCAGTTGGCGGTTGACTTCTTGGTTGATTTCATCTACCAGTCGGCGGCAGACTGCATAGTCTCTTCATGCTTTGCGAGGCTCCGGTGGCTATGGCCTTATGGTCGGCTACGCGTATCTTGTAGAATTCTTCCAGATTGGAGGAGTATATGGAAATGAAGTTGATGCGTTCGTATAGCGGCAGTGTATCGTCTTCGGCTTCCAGCAGCACGCGGTAGTTGAAAGACAGCCAGCTGATATCACGTTTGAAATATCTGTTTTCCATAGTTTAATGTGCTAAAGTGATTAATGTGCCAATGTGCTAATGAAGAGAAATTCGCGGATGGTGCGCAGCCAATTAGCATATTGCACATTATCACATTAGCATATTGATTTCTTTCCCAAATATAATTACCTTTGTCTTAATAAACAAAGGAAAGATGACAAAAGTTGGTTTATTATCGGATACGCATGGCTACTGGGATGAAAAGTACCTGCAATATTTTGAGGGCTGTGACGAAATATGGCATGCCGGTGACATCGGTTCGCTGGAAGTGGCACAGAAGCTGGCGGCTTTCCGTCCCTTCCGTGCCGTGTATGGCAATATTGACGGGCAGGAGATACGGCAGCTCTATCCGCAGATTCTCCGTTTCACGGTGGATGGGGCGGAGGTGCTGATGAAGCATATCGGCGGTTATCCCGGCAACTACGACCCTTCCATCAAGGGCAGCATTCTGGTGCGTCCCCCAAAGCTGTTCATCAGCGGGCACTCGCATATACTGAAGGTGAAGTATGACAAGACGTTGGATGTACTCCACATCAATCCGGGCGCTGCGGGCATTCAAGGTTTCCATAAGGTGCGTACGATGGTACGCTTTGCGGTTGATGGGGGAACGTTTAAAGATTTGGAGGTGATAGAACTTGCTGACCGATGATGTAGTTTGTTTATTTTCAATGGATTGTATTTACCGATTGTTTACGCTGTAGTGTAAAAGCCGTTACATGCTAATGTAAAGGTCGTTACGCTATTGGGTAAAGGCCGTTACACTATTTGGTAAAGGTCGTTACACGCTGAGGTGAAGACCGTTTCATCAAGGGGTGACGGCCGTTACGCACTGAAGTAAGCAAAACAATGTACCGGAGTAAGCAAAGCAATGAAGTAAAAAGATGAAACCAAGCCTTCACTTAATCGAATTTTTCCATTATCTTTGTACCCGAATAGCAAGTAGAGCCGTGGGGCATCGTCCTCCTTCTTATTTTATTCTCCATTTTGAAGTATCACCGAAAAAGAACTGAAATATGAAAGGAATTATTCTTGCAGGTGGCAGTGCCACTCGTCTCTATCCGTTGTCCAAGGCTATCTCCAAGCAGATAATGCCCGTCTACGACAAGCCGATGATATATTACCCGCTCTCTACACTGATGTTGGCGGGAATTCGCGAAGTGCTTATTATCTCTACTCCACGTGACTTACCCATGTTCCGCGAGCTGCTGGGAACCGGCGAAGAACTCGGTATGTCCTTTTCCTATAAGATACAAGAGAATCCCAACGGACTGGCACAAGCCTTTGTGCTGGGTGCAGAGTTCTTGGACGGCGGACCGGGCTGCCTTATTCTGGGCGACAACATGTTCTACGGTCAAGGCTTCTCCGCCATGCTGAAGCGTGCCGCTTCCATAGACAAGGGTGCCTGCATCTTTGGTTATTACGTCAAGGACCCCCGTGCCTACGGTGTAGTGGAGTTTGATGCCAACGGCAAAGCCGTCTCGCTGGAAGAAAAGCCTGCCAATCCTAAAAGCAACTATGCCGTCCCCGGACTGTACTTCTACGACTCCACCGTGACAGAGAAAGCCGCCTCCTTGAAGCCCTCTGCTCGCGGCGAATACGAAATTACCGACCTCAACCGTCTCTATCTGGACGAGGGCACGCTGAAAGTGGAGCTCTTCGGCCGTGGCTTTGCCTGGCTCGACACCGGCAATTGCGACAGCCTGCTGGAAGCCAGCAATTTTGTCGCCACCATCCAGAACCGTCAAGGCTTCCGCGTGAGCTGTATCGAAGAGATTGCCTGGCGCAAGGGCTGGATAGATGTAGACCAGCTGTATCGCTTGGGTGAACAGCTTGGCAAGACCGAATATGGCAAATACCTGATGGAACTGGCTGAATCGAAGCGATGAACTCTTTGTTCCCCAAAAAGAGAAGGAGAATAGTTCTCCTATAAAGGCCCGCTGACTTTAATTTTTAATTTATAATTTTTAATTCTCATGAAGACTTATCTCGTAACCGGTGCCGCCGGTTTTATCGGCGCCAACTATATTAAATACATCCTGGCAAAACATAATGATATTAAAGTGGTGATACTGGATGCCTTGACCTACGCAGCAATTTGGGCACCATTGCCAATGACATTGACGATGAACGTTGCTTTTTTGTAAAAGGTGACATCTGCGACCGCGTGCTTGCCGACGAACTGTTTGCCAAGTATAAATTCGATTACGTAGTGAATTTTGCTGCCGAGAGCCACGTAGACCGTAGCATAGAGAATCCCCAGCTTTTCCTGATGACCAACATCCTGGGTACACAAAACTTGCTCGATGCCGCCCGCCGTGCCTGGGTCACGGGTAAGGACGAGTCCGGTTATCCCACTTGGCGCAAAGGCGTTCGTTACCATCAAGTGTCTACCGACGAAGTTTACGGCTCACTTGGTGCCGAAGGCTACTTCACAGAGCAAACCCCGCTCTGCCCGCACAGCCCTTACAGCGCCAGCAAGACGAGTGCCGATATGGTAGTGATGGCCTATCACGACACCTATAAGATGCCCGTCACTATCACCCGCTGTTCCAACAACTACGGTCCTTATCACTTCCCCGAAAAGCTGATTCCGCTTATCATCAAGAATATTCTCGAAGGCAAGAACCTCCCCGTCTATGGCGACGGCAGTAACGTGCGTGACTGGCTCTACGTGGAAGACCACTGCAAAGCTATCGACCTGGTTGTCCGCGAGGGTGTGGAAGGCGAAGTCTACAACGTAGGCGGTCACAACGAAAAGACCAATCTTGAAATCGTGAAGCTGACTATTGCCACCGTCCGCCGCTTGATGGAGGAAGAACCCCGTTACCGTGCAGTGCTGAAGAAACAAGTAAAAGCCGCCGACGGCACGATTGACATCAGCTGGATAAACGAAGACCTTATCACCTTCGTCAAAGACCGCCTAGGTCACGACCAGCGTTATGCCATCGACCCACAAAGATTACCAATGCCCTGGGCTGGTATCCGGAGACGAAGTTCGAGGTCGGTATCGTCAAGACCATTGAATGGTACCTGAACAACCAGCCGTGGGTGGAAGAAGTGACCAGCGGTGACTATCAGAAGTATTACGAACAGATGTATGGAGGTAGGGTTAAGGTTTAGGGATTAGGGTCTAACCGCTAATCCTTAACCCCTAACCTCTCAATTCAGCGCCACCGCTAACAGTAATCCTAAGAACAGCATATTGCGCGACGTCTCGCCCAGTATGCTGTTCAGCTTTTACCGCTACCTATCTGTATCATTTTGCGCCACGTCAGTGCGTGCATATAGAGATAGACGCAGGGAGCCCAGATAAATTCCAGCGGAGTCAGCTTGCCCGTGTAGACAAACCAGAAGCAGAGCAGCACGGCGGCGATGCCCAGTGCCAGATACATATTCTCACCGAACTTCTTGCCGTAGCGTACCACCAGCGTACACTTGCCGCTCACGGCATCCTGCTCGCGGTCGCGATAGTTGTTCACCATCAGCAAGGTGTCTATGGCGAGGCCACTGACGAGCGACAGCACCACCACATCCATATTCAGCGTATAGGCCTGCACGTAGTAGGTGCCGCATACGGGCACGAAGCCGAAGAACACCAGCACCAGTACGTCGCCCCAGCCCCGATAGGAGAGCAGCGTGGTATAGAGGAAAGCAAACAGTATGCACACCACGCCCAGCACCACCAGTTCCCAGCCTCCGTGGGGCAGCTGCCCCAGACGGTGAACAGCACTGCCAGCCCTGCCAGGCACGACAGTGTCAGTGCGATGCCGATGCCGGTTTTCATGGCTGCCGGCGTAATCCAACCTTCGGCGCAGGCGCGCTGCGGCCCCAGCCGGTCTTCCCGACGGTCGGTCCCTTTCTGGAAGTCGAAGAGGTCGTTGATAAAGTTGGCGGCAATCTGCATGCCGCAGGCAAAGAGGGCGCACAGCAGGGCGGGTGCGGTCTTGAACTGTCCGTCGCTGAAGGCAAGGGCACTGCCCAGCAATACCGGGATGATGGCTCCGTCAACGTCTTGGGGCGGGCGGCGAGAAACCATGCGTAGGGTGAATTCTGTTTAATCTCGTTCATCGTAGTTCCAATTTAGTTCGGCATCTGCCAGCAAAAATACTGAAAATCCCTATATTTGTACCCACTTATGATGAAGAAGTTAGTCTACATATCCATTCTTTCTCTGCTGCTCTTGTCTTCCTGCCGTTCCAAGCGGATGATTACCGTGTCGTTGCCGCAGCCAGTCATGCAGGCAGACAGCACGCAGCTTGGCGATACTATCGGGTTGCCCGCCCGCCTTTCGCCGATGTTCACCTTTGACCAGTCTGATTTGCGTAATGTCCGCCGCCAGCCGGCGAAGGGCGAGGTAAAGAAACAGCAGATAAAGAAAACGGCACCGGTACAAAAGGTAATTGTGCAGCGAGGTACAAGAATCACATCGAAAACCACCCACGTAGGCTCGGCCTATAAGGGCGTCAGCCGCATTAAGACGTACGACTTCACGCATCGCGACGTGCCTGCCGCCTTCGAGGCTTCCGCATCGCCTTTGTCTCCGACCTGCACTACAAAAGCCTGCTGAAGGAGGAGGGATTGAAGGACCTGGTCCGCCTGCTCATAGACCAGAAGGCCGACGTGCTGCTGATTGGCGGCGACTTTCACGAAGGCTGCCAGTACGTGCCGCCCGTCATGGCTGCCCTGGCGCAAGTGAAGACGCCGTTGGGCACCTATGCCGTGCTTGGCAACAATGACTACGAGGCTTGCTATGACGACATCGTGCGCGAAATGAGGCATTATGGCATGCATCTGCTGGAGCATAAGGTGGACACCCTGCGGCGTGGCGGCGAGCGGATTCTTGTGGCGGGCGTGCGCAATCCTTTCGACTTGGGCAAGAACGGCACATCGCCCACACTCGGCCTTTCGCCCGACGATTTCGTAATCCTGCTGACGCATACGCCAGACTATGCCGAGGACGTCCCGGTGACAAACTCCGATCTCATCCTGGCCGGACACACGCATGGCGGGCAGGTGACGCTGTTCGGGCTTTATGCACCGATAGTCCCCTCGCACTACGGGCAGCGGTTCCTCTCCGGGCTGAAGTACAACTCAAAGAACATCCCGATGATTGTCACCAACGGCATCGGCACTTCGCAGAAAGCCATCCGCATGTTTGCTCCCGCAGAGGTGGTGATGATTGTGCTGCACCGGCTGACGGACTGATTTATTCTTCGGGCATCAGCACCACTCCCAGTTTCTTCTTGCCATCCATCTTTACCACCATTGGCTGGTGGAAATGTACATGCCGCAGGTACTTCGTCTCGTGTACGGCAGGCTGTGCATTCAGGAATTCCTGGTTGTATACGCCGTCATTCATAAAGGCGTTGATGGTAAAGTATCCCACTCCAAAGGAGGTCAGGTTCTGGAAGAAGTGGGTTCTGGCTGGGGTCTACCCGGTAGTTGGTCAGTCCGGCTTCCACTATCACGCGGGCAGCGCTGATGTGCGGCCACTTCACGGGGATGCCGAGCCAGGTGTCACTGCTACCCCAGCGTCCGGGACCTACAAGGACATAGTTGCGGCCTTCGTCCAGGAACTGCTGGTTCAGCTTCTCTATCTCCCAGGCAATCTCCTGGTTGTGGGAGGCACTATAGTCGTCTGTCTTCACATAGATAATGTCATGTATCTCGTTCATGATGCCATGTCCCAATGAGTTGTTGGAACGGAGCAGTACCTGGTCGTCCGGAATGGCGGTAAGGTCTTCATCCAGCATCTCCTTGGTGTCGACTATCGGGCGGATTTGCAGCAGGTAGAAGGTGCCGGTTTTGTCCTTCTCGCGGCTCATGGTGGCGGCAAACTCTATCTCTACGGGACGGCGCATCTCCTGCTCTCCGTATTTCAAAGCCAGTTGCAGGATGCGTGGCAGGGGGAATACGTCGTGTTGCAGGATGTTGGCAAAGGTGATGACTTTGCGTCCGCCGGGATAAAGCCCGTCGCGGATAATCTGGTCGTAAGGGTCGTAGGTGGAGGCTATGTAGTTCAGTGCTCCGTCCTTTTCCGCTTCTTTGACGTGCAGTTTCAGCAGGTTGAAGCCGTCGTCGATGGAGAAGTCGTGACCGGCATTGCGCAGGTCGAGGGCATAGAAGCGGGTCTGAGTCTCTTTGAGGGCAATCTCCATTTCGCTGGTTTGCAGCACCTGGTTGGGTGATAGGGCGAGAAGCGGAGCGTCATGCCACCGTCCACGATGTATTTACCTAAACCGAGCGCCAGATTGACGATACCTTCTTCTGCCTTCTCGTCGCCGATGGGGTAGTAGTTGAGCGAACGTGCCACACCGGACATGCTGGGGTAGTAGCGGTCACCATACTGGTTGCCCACTACCTCTTGCAGGATGACAGCCATCTTTTCCTGGTCGATAACGTTGCTCGTTGCCTGCATGTATGCCTTCGAGTCGCGGAAGTAGACCGAAGCATATACTCCCTTGATGCATCGCTCAGCATGCGCAGCATCTCGTACTTGTCGTCCAGATAGGGAATCATGTAGGTGTTGTAGATGCCGGCGAAGGGTTGGTAGTGCGAGTCTTCCAACAACGAGGACGAACGGATGGCAAGCGGCGACTTCACCACGTCGAAGAAGGTGAAGAAGTCCTCCACCAGGCGGTCGGGCAGCTTTGCTTTGAGGAAGTAGCGCAGGATGACGTCATCGTCGGCATCGGACAAGGCTATCTGATACAGATTGTTGGTATCCATAAACTCGTCGAACACATCGGTACAGAGCACGATGGTCTTGGGGATGGCGACACGGGCATTCTCAAACTCTTCGAACTCGGGGTGATGCTTCACCAGGTTGTCGATGAAAGCCAGTCCGCGCCCCTTGCCTCCCAGCGAACCGTCGCCAATACGGGCAAAGTTGGAGTATCGGTCAAAGCGGTCGCGCCTGAAGACTGCCACTACTCCCTGGTTTTTCATCTTGCGGTATTTCACGATAGCCTCGAAGATAATTTACGGTGGGCATCCACGTCTTGCAAGCTATTCCAGGTGATGGGCCGCAGGAACTCTGCCACGGGAAACATGGCACGTGAGTAGAGCCAGCGGCTGACGTGGTTGCGGCTGATGTGGTAAAGGAATGATTCTGCCGGAACAGCAAAAAGAATGTTCTGCAGCTCTTTGAGATTCTTTACGCGGGCAATCTCTTCCAGCGTGTCCGGGTTGCGGAAGATAAAGTCGCCGAAGCCGAAATTGTCTGATACAATACGGCGCAGGTCCACATCCATCTTTTTGGAATTCTTGTCGATGAAGGCGGCATCGTATTTGGCTGCATACGCTACGTTGTCCGATTCGCTGGACTGTATGATAAGGGGTACAAACGGGTCTTCCTTGCGGATGGCGGCACAGAGCTTGATACCGGCCAGTCCGTCCTTCTCGCCCCGTTCTACGCGGGGGAAGCGTACGTCGGTGATGACACCTAATATATTATTCTTATATTTTTGGTAGATGCCAAAGGCTTCTTCATAGGTACGTGCCAGTACAATTTTGGGACGTCCCCTCATGCGCAGTGTGCGCTGGTGGGCATTCAGTGCTTCAGTAGAGAATTCCTGGCTCTGCTTCAATACGAATTTATACAGATTGGGCAGGATGGAGGAGTAAAAGCGGATGCCGTCTTCCACCAGCAGGATGAGCTGCACACCCACTTCGTTGACGTCGTGCTCCAGGTTCATCTTGTCCTCTATCAGCTTGATGATGGAAACCAGCAAGTCGGTGTTTCCCAGCCAGCAGAACACATACTCAAAGGGACTGAGGTCTTCATTGGCAATACGCTTGGTGATGCCGTGGCTGAAAGGGGTAAGTATCACCATCGGAATCTGTTCATACAGGTTTTTGATGTATCGTGCCACGTCGAAGCTGTCGTTGTCTCCCGTGCCCGGCATGCAGATGATGAGGTCGAAAGAGATGGAGGACAGCTGTGTCAGCGCCTCCTCGCAAGTGGAAACCTGCGTGAAACGGGGAGGGTAGCGCAAGGAGAGCGAAGTGTATTCATTGAATATCTTTTCGTCGATGCGGCCGTCATCTTCCAGCATGAAAGCATCGTAAGGATTGGCTATCAGAAGGACGTTGAAAATGCGCCGTGTCATGAGGTTGGCAAACTGTGTGTCCTTGAAATAGAGCTGGTTTAATTTGAACTTACTGAGCATGGCTTCTCATGATTTGTTGGTTTCGGAAGGCAAAAGTAATAGAAATCGAACCTATTCGGATAGTTTTTCGACCGTTTTTTTTATATTTATGCGTAATATTGCATCCGAAAAACAATATATGACCTATGTCTGCTCCATATCCGTTTCCATATAAATCCGTTGCATGTACATTTCTGCTGTTATGGGTGTTCGTTTTTTTGTCCGCTGACTTGTTTGCCGGTTCATTCCGCACCTTGGGTATCAAGGAGGGATTGGGTAGTCGGCAAGTATTCCAGATAAACAAGGATTCAGCCGGATTTGTCTGGGTGTATACTCATGTCGGGATAGATCGTTATGACGGGAATGAAATCAAGCATTACAAGTTGGACGGAATGGTTGATTCCAGGGACAATATCCAGTCTTCCACTACCATGATGTGTGATAAGGAGGGTATTGTCTGGGTTGCATTGAAGAATGGAAAAATCTATGCATACAACAAACTGACGGACTCTTTCCAATTGCGTGTGGACTTGGCCGATTACCTGCCTTCTCCGGTATTGTATAATATGCTGTTTGATGACGAAAACCGTTTGTGGTTGTGTATGTCGAAGGGGCTTTATTCTTGGGAAGAAGTGCAGGGCTGTCTTTTGCCGGATTGAAGGGGCAATCTGTCCGTTGCATGGTCCAAATGGAAGATGAAGTGTTTTTTGCAGGCACCGACAAGGGTGTCTTCCGGCTGACGAGGGTAGGAACGGCAGGTTCTTCGTCTTTTGAGACGAGGCCGGTTGGCCTGCATACAGAGATGCATGTGGAATCGCTCTATGTCTTCGGAGCGAAGCTGTTCATCGGTACCTTTTCAAACGGCGTATTTGTGCTTGACGGTCCCGAAGGGCAAATACATTCCTTGAATGACCGGATTCCTCATGTACCTATCCGTTCGTTTGCAAGGACAAAGGATAATTTGCTGCTGGTGGGAGCCGACGGTGCAGGTGTTTTTTGCATGGATGTCGCTACCGGAGAACTTTTGAACCATTATATGAATAACGGGGATGATGACAAAAGCTTGAGTGGTAATACGGTATCCGATATTTGTGTGGATGAATCCGGAGTTGTATGGATTGGCACTTCTACGAATGGCATCAGCTATCTGGATCCGGAGATGCCGGATGTCTATAGAATCAGGCACGAACGCAATAATGATAATTCCCTGAAGTCGGACCATGTAAATGTGATGTTTCAGGACTCGGAGGGAGATTATTGGTATGGTACAAACAACGGCGTCAGCCTCTATCAACCTCGGTCACGCAAATGGACCCACTATCTGGACGGTACGGAATATAGTGGCAAAGTGGTATTGGCGCTTGCCGAAGACTCCGGGGGAAACATCTGGGTAGGTGGCTATGGTATCGGTGTCTATTGTATTGATAAACAGACCGGACGGGTACAGAAGAAAGAGAAAAGAAATGCACATCCGGAGAAGGGAATGGCCACCGACTATGTTTATGCCATTTATGCGGAAGGGGATTATGTCTGGTTCGGTGGTATTGAAGGAGAGTTTACCCGTTACGATATACGGACGGATACTTATACATATTACCCGATTGATTGCATAGGTGACATAAAGCCGGGTAAGGGGGGCTCATTACTGATTGCCGGTTGCAGCGGGTTGGCCGTCTTTGATAAGAAGTCGGGAGACACGCAGTGGCATCAGACGTTTTGGAGACATCTCTCTGCATTATCCTGTCCGTTGCCTGATGCAGTCCTCATCCGGCGATACCTGGCTGGCTACAGACGGGGAAGGCCTTATACGTGTTGGGCCGGATGGGAAAGAGGCGCATGCCTATACCGTAGATGACAATCTGGTTTCCAATTCCATCAACAGCCTGCTGGAGGATAACGAAGGGCGTATCTGGTTCAGTACGGAGAAGGAATTGTATTGCTTGGACTGCTCCCGGGATATTATCATCAGTGCCAATGATTTTTGGATGTCAGCTGGGGATATTACAATCCGAATGCTGCCCTTAAGTTGAAGAATGGATGTCTTGCTTTCGGCACCGCAGAAGGGGTTCTTTCCTTTCTCCCGTCTTTGGACTTGGGGACTCATGCACCCGTTGAGCTGATTCTGACAGACTTTAAACTGCTTTATGAATCGGTCAAAGCGGGAATGAAAGGCTCTCTTTTGCAAACGAATATCAATGATACCCGGAAAATAGATTTGAAGTATAATCAAAACTCCTTCTCTATTTCCTTCTCTGCCATCAACTTTGCAGTCCCGCATCGTATTAGGTATGAGTATAGGCTCGAAAATCACAATGAAGAGTGGGAACACTCCAATTCAGTGCGGAACGTGAGCTATATGAATCTCTCGTCCGGTAAGTATGTATTCCGCTTGCGGGCATTTGATAAATACACCGGGCAGCAGGTGGGAGAAAGAAGTCTGGATATTGTCATTCATAACCCTTACTGGGTTTCGTGGTGGGCGCTGTTCATCTATTTCATTTTGTTGTCTGTCTTTGTCTACATGTTTGTGCAGTATAGGAGGCATAAGGTGAACGAGGGGCGTATAAGGGACAAGATACGTTCCTTTATCAGTATAGCCCATGATATCCGTACACCGGTTACTTTAATAAAGGCTCCGCTGAGCGAGCTCGAAGCGCAGGAGGGACTTCCGGAGCAGGGTAAGAAAACCGTTGCGGTGGCTATGAAGAATGTGGAAAAACTGATGGGAATGATTACTCAACTGCTTGAGTTGCAGAAAACGGAACTGCATGCCGAGGAGTGTCTGAAGGTTTCTCCATACGACATTAAGGCTTATCTGGAGGAAAAGATGGCGGAGTTTCATTTAGCCGCCATGCAGAAGAGCGTCGGGATAGAGTTGGAGGTGGAGCCGGATATGCCCAAGGTTTGGATTGACCGGGAGAAGATGGATCATATCATAGACAATCTGCTCTCCAATGCCTTGAAGTATACAGAGAAGGGAGTCATTCACATACTGGTGAAGACTGCAAGAAAGAAGTGGACTATTGAAGTGAAGGATACGGGTATCGGCATTCCAAAAGAGGAGCAGGGCAATATTTTTCACGAATATTATAGAGCCAGAATGCCATGAACTTTGAGGAAACCGGTTCGGGCATCGGTCTGATGATTACGCGCCGCATTGTGAAACAGCATCACGGCACCATCTCTTTCAGTAGCGTGGAGGGACAGGGAACTACGTTTACGGTAACTTTCCCGCAGAGGATAAAGGCGAGCGTGGCGGTGGAAGCGAAGGCTGACGGCCGGGAAGAAGCTCAGGCCGCTACCGGGGCTGTGCATGAAGAAACGGAACGTGCCGGGAAGAATGTCCTTCTTCTGGCGGAGGACGATGCGGATATGAGGGAGTATCTGGTGGACAGCTTGTCTTCCGAATATAAGGTAGTTGCCGTGCCCGACGGCGGAAAGGCATTGGAGACGGCAAGGGAAATCAATCCTGATATCATTATCTCGGACATTGTGATGCCGGTACTGGAAGGTGATGAATTGTGCCGGATTCTGAAATCATCGGTAGATACAAGCCATATACCTATTATATTACTGACCGCACTGAGTGAGAGGGAAAATATCATCTTCGGACTGGAGGCCGGTGCCAATGACTACATCATCAAGCCTTTCGACTTGTCTGTGCTGAAAGTGCGTATCAGGAATATTCTTCAGAATAGGCAGCATTTGCGCGAAACCGTGTTGGCGATGGATGCGCAGCCCGAAGAGACAGACTATACCAGCCAGTTGGACAAGGAGTTCCTGGACAAGGTTATGAAAGTGATTGAGGAGGAGTTGTCCGATTCGGAATTCTCCATCAATGACTTCTGCCGGATGCTGGGCATGAGCCGCACTTCTGTCTACAATAAGATAAAGACGCTGACCGGGCAGGGACCGAATGACTTCATCCGCATTGTCCGTTTGAACAAGGCAAAAGAGCTGCTGGTTTCCCGGAAATATTCGATAGGGGAAGTGGCGAATATGGTCGGATTTTCTGACCCGAAATATTTTAGTACATGCTTCAAAAAGCAGTTTGGCACCAGTCCCAGCAAAATTTAGAGCCATGAAGACTGCTTTTGAACCACCGCTGACAAGTATTAAACCTTTTTTGTCAGAGAATAAACCCTTGTCTCCCTGATAGTGCGTAATATTGTGGACAGTAAACAATATTAAAAAACGCATATAAAAAATGGAAACGTATTTAGGTCTTGATTTAGGAGGCACGAAGTTGCTGATTGGCGAAATGGATAGCGTGGCAACATTTTGAGGTATAAGAAATATGACTCCGGTTACTTTAATCAGCAGGCTGCGCTGGAAATCATCAAGTCGTCGCTCGATGATTATATCCGTACCGTGGGCTGGTATGACCAGAAACCGGTAGCGATGGGTGTTGGCTGATAGGGCGTGTAGATCCCAACGAAGGTGTCTGGCTGCAGATTGACCCGAGCAGGACACAGCGGATTGAGTTGGCAAAGGAACTGTCGGACATATATGGCATGCCTTGCCATATAGACAATGATGTGAAGAGCGCTACAAGAGCCGAACGCGTCTGGGGATTCGGACAAATTTCCAAAAACTTCATATACGTAAATGTAGGTACAGGCATTGCCGTGGGTACGGTGATAAATGGGAGACAAATCCGTGGCAGCCATTTCAATGCCGGCGAAGTGGGACACGTGCGTGTAGGTGTGAACATAGGCATTAAATGCGGTTGTGGACGGATGGACTGTGTGGAGGCGATTGCTGCCGGCATAGGTTTTGACAATTGTGCCCGTCTGCTCCGCAACCTGTATGAGACCGGCCTGCATATTCCGGCTGAAAAAGGGGAACGGGTGATTGTGAGTGAGGTGTTTGCACTTAGTCAGAAAGGTGACCCTCTCTGTACGGTGCTGGTGGAGAATGCAGCTGAGGCGCTTGCCAATCTTATCATGAATCTGGTACGTGTGATTGACCCGGACACGGTGGTGTTGGGTGGAGGCATTGTGGCCGACGGGTATATGCACGAGAAGATTCTGGAGAAACTTCATCCTACGACCATGCGTTTTGTCAGCAACGGGGTTGTCATTACGAAACTGAATCCCGGATTTATCGGGCTTCTGGGGGCCGGCGCGGTGGCGATGAATATGTGATTAGGAATTAATGATTAAGAATATGAAAATAACAATAACAAAGAATGAAAAGGAGTTTGACTGCACGGCTGCATGGCGCATCATCGCAGATGTTGAATGAACCGGAGAGTGTGATAGGACTTTCGACGGGACGTACTACCGGCAATCTTCATCGGTTGGTGGGAGAAATCTATACTAAATATCCGTTTAAGGTGGATACCGTTACTTTCTTCGGATTGGATGAGGTAACGAATGTGCCGCGCGAATATGCCGGAGCATGCTACACGATGCTGAAAACGGAGTTGATGGATACATTGGGCATCAAGGAAGAGAATTTTTTGATGCTGCCTACCATTTCTGGTGATTTTGAACAGTCATGCAGGGATTTCCAGCAGGAAATTGCGAACCGTGGCGGCATTGATTTGCTGATTTTAGGGTTGGGTGAGAACGGACATCTGGGATTCAACCAGCCAGAATCTCCCTTTGGCGGTGAAGCATGGGTGACCCGGATGAATGTGGAACTGGAAGAACGCATCCGTAGAGAAACGGGTACTCCTCCCGATAAAGAGTTGGGAGGGGCTACTTTGGGAATAAAGAACATTATGCAGGCACGCCGGATTGTACTGGTTGCCAAAGGGACTAATAAAGCGGATATTGTCAAGCGGATGCTTGAAGGGCCTGTGACAACAGATGTTCCTGCTTCCATCCTTCAGCTTCATCCAACTGTGAATTTCTGCTGGATGAGGCGGCGGCAAGCATGCTTAACTGCTAAGTCGCCTTGCAGGCGGCTGATAACTAATTATTTGAATTAATAATCAAAATACTATGACACAACAAGAAAAACAAATAAACTATATGGGGCCATTCATCACGATGGTGTTCTTGTTCTTTATTGTAGGTTTCCTTACGACTGCCAATACTCAGTTTCAGGGTCCTCTGAAAGAAACTTTTCTTTCGGAAGTGGGCGGGTTGAAAAATACTTTTGCTACTTTGATTACTTTCTCCTGGTTCCTTGCTTATCCGGTTTGTGGAGGGGTAGGCTCGTCGTGGATTAGCAAATACGGATATAAAGGAACATTGATGCGTGGATTGCTGGTGATGATTGTGGGACTTGGTTTGTTCTTTGCCTCTTCCTATTTCACAGTACACTTTCCTGAAGCGAATTGGCATGCAGGAAATAATGTTATCCCTGGAGGTTCTTGATTTTCTTACTGGGTTCTTTCGTGGTAGGGGCTTCGGCCACCATTCTGCAAGTGGTTATAAATCCTTATCTGACGGCTTGCCATGTCAAGGGTACCCAGTCCATTCAGCGTTTGGCTATAGGCGGTTCCGCCAATTCTGTGGGAACTACGCTTGCTCCTTATTTCGTGACCGGTGTCGTGTTCGGCGGTCTGTCTATGGAGGACATTCAGATTGACCAGCTGATGGTTCCGTTCCTGGCATTGATGGCTGTTATTTCTTTGATTGTATTGTTGTTGATGAAATTGTCTTTGCCCGATATCCAAGGAACCAGGGTAGAGAAGGGAGAAAAGCTGGAAAAAAGTGTATGGTCCTTCCGTCATCTGACATTGGGCGTGGTGGCTATCTTCTTTTATGTAGGAGTGGAAGTCTGTATCGGGGCCAATATCAATCTGTATGCCATCGAGATGGATTATGCTTCTCCGGCACTGATGGCTACGCTCTATTGGGGTGGTATGCTTGTGGGCCGCCTGGTGGGGAGCAGCCTGAGCAGGATTTCTCCCCGCGTGCAGTTGACGGTTACTACGGTATCGGCAGGACTACTCGCCCTACTGGCCATTCTTCTGAATAATCCGTGGCTGCTCACGGCAGTAGGTCTGTTCCATTCCATCATGTGGGGAGCTATCTTTACTTTGTCCGTTGCCCATTTGGGAAAATACACTTCGGTGGCTTCGGGTGTGTTCATGATTGGAGTGGTAGCGGTGCCATATTGCCCTTGTTGCAAGGAGTGCTTGCCGATGTTCTTGGAGGCTGGAGATGGTCATGGCTCATCGTTCTTTTTGGAGAAGCGTTTATGCTGTATTATGCATTGATAGGTTCACGGGTCCGTCAGACCTGCGATAATTTGTAATTAAAGATAGTACTTATGAAAAAAATTAGAATGATGATGGCTGCCGCTTTGGGCGTATTGGTTTCATGCGGTAGCGTTAAGTCGGGAGAAGAGGTCGTTGCGGCTTCCCGCGATTCAAAGGTTGTGGTTGCTTATGTCACTTCGTGGAGTGAGGTGATGCCCGACCCGCAGTACATGACGCATATCAACTATGCGTTCGGTCATGTAAACGAGAGCTTTAACGGTGTCAAGATTGATAATGAGGAACGTTTGAGACAGATTGTTGATTTGAGGAAACAGAAGCCGGAGCTGAAAGTGCTGCTTTCCATCGGCGGCTGGGGAAGCGGACGTTTCAGTGAGATGGCTGCCAATGATGAATATCGCCGTGCTTTTGCCGCGGACTGTGACCGTGTGGTGAAGGAGTTCGCTTTGGATGGCATTGACATCGATTGGGAATATCCCACCAGCTCTATGGCAAATATATCCTCGTCACCGGACGATACGGAGAATTTTACACTTCTGATGCAGGATATCAGAGCTGCCATCGGCAATGAAAAGGAACTGACACTTGCACCGTAGCTTCTGCCCGTTACATTGACTTCAAGGCTATCTTGCCTTCCGTCGATTTTGTGAATATCATGGCTTATGACATGGCTTCTGCTCCCAAGCACCATTCGGCGCTTTATCCGTCAGGACATAGCGGTGACATTACTTCGGACGGTGCCGTTACTGCACACTTGAAAGCGGGCGTACCGCCTTCCAAGCTGGTGATGGGTATGCCCTTCTATGGTCGTGGAGGTGACGGTTATCCCAGCTTCCAAGACTATAATAAGGTAGGGAATACGGATACCCAATATACTGAAAAGTGGGATGAGGTGGCTCAAGTGCCTTATCTGGCCGATAAGAATGATACGTTGGTATTTGGTTTTGAGAATCCCCGTTCACTTGCCATCAAGTGTCAGTATATTCTGGATAAAGATTTGCTGGGAGGCATGTATTGGGATTATAGCGGAGACAATGAACAGGGTGATTTGCGCCGTACGGTAGCAGAAAACCTATTGGGCAAGCCGCACAAGGCGAAGGTACTGGTGTTGACGGAACGTGGCGGACAGCACGGAGGATTTACGGATGCCGGTTTGAGGTGGTTGGCGGCCGAAGGTGTAAAGGGGAATTTCAGTATTACCGAGATAAACAATGCCAGGAACATAACGGAGGCTTACTTGTCGCAGTTCAGCCTGGTTATTCAATTGGATTTCCCGCCTTATACTTGGCCGAAGGAAGCGGAAGATGCGTTCGTCAAGTATATAGAAGAAGGCCGTGGCGGCTGGATAGGTTTCCATCATGCTACTTTGCTGGGCGAGTTTGACGGTTATCCCATGTGGCAATGGTTCTCTGATTTCATGGGTGGTGTACGTTTCAAGAACTACATAGCTCCGCTGGCCGACGGTACGCTGATTGTGGAAGATAAACAGCATCCGGTAATGAAGGATGTTCCGGCCTCTTTCGTGGTGCCCGATGACGAGTGGTATACTTATGACAAGAGTCCGCGCCCTAATGTACATGTATTAGCCAATGTAGACGAATCGAGCTACACGCCTGCATCGGACATCAAGATGGGCGATCATCCGGTGGTTTGGGTCAATGAAAGCAAAAAGGCACGCAATGTTTATTTCCAGATAGGGCATAGTAGTAAGTTGTACGAAACGGAAGGGTTTACGACCATGTTCAGAAATGCCATTAACTGGACTTTAGAAAGGTAATACTTTTTATAATCAATGGATTTGGAAGAAAACGGGTACGTACAGAAACGTATCCGTTTTTTTATGGGTTTAAACTTTATCACTTTAAGTTTAAAATAAAACGTTTTTTTATGGATGTGTTAGTAAATGAACTCCTTATGAGAAATATTCAACTTCCATTTCTTGTTTAGTACGTAATTTCGCTTATCGAAGTATTGGAATTTGTATCAATACAATATGAATAACTTTCTATTTTATAAACTAATACTATTATCATGAAAAGAAAAAGAGTCCTTTTGCTGCTTTGCATTCTCAGTTGCACTTTGCAGCTCTTCGCACAACAAATTAATGTGCAGGGTATCGTTTATGATCCTTCCGGAGAAACGGTTCCGGGTGCTAATGTCAGTATGAAAAGTAATCCGGCTGTGGGTACTGTGACGGATATTGATGGGAATTTCAGTCTGAAAACTTCTGTGGGTGATGTGTTGGTCTTCACCTTTATCGGTTATGAGCCTATTGAGTATAAACTGACTGCTGCAGATACAAATCTGAAAGTCCGTTTTACTGATTCTTCTGAGTTGCTGGACGAGGTAGTTGTAGTAGGCTATGGTGTACAAAAGAAGAGTGTACTTTCGTCTGCTGTGAGCCGTGTTACCAGTGAAGAGTTGGATAAAGGTAATCCTACAAATATTCAGAATGCTTTGAAAGGTAAGTTTCCGGTGTACAGATTATCTCTAATTCAGGTCAGCCCGGTGCGGAATCAAAGATTCGTATTCGGGGTACCGGTACGGTCAACAACTCCGATCCGCTTTATATAGTAGACGGCATGCGTCTGAAGTGGTATCAGTCATTTGAATCCTTCTGATATTGAGTCTATTGAAGTGCTGAAAGACGCAGCTTCCGCCGCTATTTACGGAGCCCGTGGTGCTAACGGTGTTGTGCTGATAACTACGAAGAAGGGTACTAAAGGGAAGGCTACTTTGAACTATGAATTACGTATGGTATTCAGAATCCTTCCAAGAAGGTGGATTTGCTGGGTAGTGCGGATTATCAGATGTTGATGAATGAAATGGCTGCCAATGCAGGTAAGGACCCTTATTTCCCGACTGTTTCCAGCGTCAATACCGACTGGCAAAAGGAACTACAGAACAAGAATGCTCCTATTATGAACCACAAGGTTTCGTTGAGTGGAGGTACGGACAACTCTACCTATTATGCTTCTTTCGGTTATGTAAAGCAAGAAGGTATTTATGCTAAAGGACATGCTGATTATGAACGCTACAATGTACGCTTGAATTACAATAATGTATTACTGGACACGAAATCACGAAATTGGTTGAATAAGATTAGTTTTGGTGCAATTGCAAGCTATTCCAAGTCAATCCAGACTGGTAATACTATTGGCAATAGTGAAGCAGCAGGCTTGATTACTTCCATGAATATGTTGCCTCCTACCGAGCCGGTTTATCAGACCGACCCTGCTATACTGGAGCAATATGCCGTAACTTATCCAAATCATGTCATTGCTCCCAACGGCTTGGCATACAATATCATTGAGATGCGTGAAATAAACAATCCCCTGGCTGCCATGCAGGTCAACCACAACCAGAGGACTATGCCGCAGAATTTCGGTGCGAACTTTAACCTTGATGTCGACTTGTTGCCGGGCTTGAAGTTCAAGACTACCTATGGTGCGGAATGGGTATTCAATTCCATCAAGAATGTAACTCCGGTTTACGAGCTGAATGCTACCAGTAAGAATGCTACTTCCAAAGTAGAGGATAAGAAAAGGGAGTCTTCCTACTGGCAGTGGGAAAATGTGCTGTCGTATACGAAGTCTTTCGGCCGTCATAATATAGGTGCACTGTTCGGTACGAGTATGTCTTCCTACCATTACTCCAATTTGGAAGCGGAAGATTATAATCTGCTGGTGGTGGATATAGACAAGGGATATATAGACACGGCCACAGCGCCCGAAGAACAGTCCAAAGTATGGGGTGGGGCGGAAGATCACCGCATTGCATCCGTATTCGGACGTATCAACTATAATTATGATGAAAAGTATTTGTTCGAAGCGGTAGTGAGACGGGACGGTTCGTCAAACTTCAGTCGCGAACACCAGTATGCTACATTCCCTTCGGTTTCTTTGGGTTGGGTGTTGACCCGGGAGAAGTTCATGGAGAACAGACCTTCCTGGTTGGATTTTGCCAAGATACGTCTGAGCTGGGGACAGAACGGTAACGAACGTATTGGCTCCTTTGCCTATACAAGTATGATGAGCCAGGGTAAGAATGCAGTCATAAATGGAAAGGTATATACAGGTATGCTGCCCAGTGGCTATGCCAATGCAGACTTGAAATGGGAGACCTCCGAACAGACCGACTTGGGTATTGACTTGCGTTTCTTCAACAGTGCATTGACATTCTCTGCCGACTATTTCGTGAAGAAGACGAAGGACATGCTGCTTTCCATGCCGATTCCTCTTTATACCAGTTATGGCAGTATGACGGTCAATTCGGGTACAGTGAAGAACGAAGGTATCGAGTTCGAAGCGTCCTATCGCTTTAAGGTGGGTGAAGTGAATCTGGGTATCAATGGAAATGCTTCTTATGTGAAGAATACCGTAACAGATCAGGGCCCCGACCGTGTCGGTCTCAATAATATCGGCGGTGGTATGGGCGGCCAGGTCAGTTGGAGAGAGAACGGGCGTCCGTACGGCTTCTTCTACGGTTACTTGCATGATGGTATTTTCCAGAATCAGCAGGAGATAGATAGCTATACCTACGTAGATTCTAACGGAAAGACTCAGCTGATACAGCCGAATGCCAAGCCTGGAGATATTCGTTTTAAAGATTTGGATGGTGAAAATGGGTTGAATGGTGATGACCGTACCATGATAGGCAAGCCGAACCCTGACTGGACATATGGATTCACTCTTTCTGCCGATTGGAAAGGATTTGATTTCAGTGCATTCTTCCAGGGAAGTATCGGAAACGACATTTATAAACTGTACAGACGTTCCAATGTGACTTTTGGTAACTACGACAAATCTTGGCTGAACCGTTGGCATGGTGAAGGCACTTCCAATTGGGTGCCACGTGTGATAGATGGTGACAACAATAACTATCAGGTTTCAAACTTTTTTGTGGAAGATGGTTCGTATATGCGTTTGAAAGTGTTGCAGATTGGCTATAGTCTGCCCGGACAGATGTTGCAGCGTGTCGGTGTCAAGGGGCTGCGTTTCTTTGTGCAGGGCGAAAATCTGTTTACAATTACCAACTACAGCGGTTATGATCCTGAAGTGGGAACACGTGATGGATTTGACGGGGGAACATATCCGCAAGCACGTACTTATACTATCGGTGCGAATATTACATTTTGATTAACCTAAAAATTAGATACAATGAATAAGATATTAAAGGTATTGGCTTTGGGTGCGATGGCTTTGTCGACCACAGCTTGTTCAGATTTTCTGGAAGTGAATCCGAGAACTCAGGTGTCGGAAACCGAATTCTATAAGACGGAAGACGATATGATGAAGGGCTTGTATGCGTGATGAATGAAATGCAGACCCGTATGCCGGAGGTTTGGTCTTACTCTTCTTTGCTGGGCGATGAGTCTGAAACCGGTGGTGGTATCGGTGAGGGATCTTACAAGACGAAATGGGATACTTTTACCTATGACGCGACTTCTTGTTTCGGTGCATGGGGCTATGGTTCTTGGTGGAATGAGTGGGATTTCGGCTTGTTCAATGGGGTCATTGCTGCCAATCTGTTGATTGACAAATTGGCCGGGTGCAACCTCAATGCAGACTTTGTCAATTCCATTTCTGCCGAAGCGCGCTTTTACCGTGCATTTTCTATTACCATCTGTTTATGGGGTATGAGCAATTCCCGCTTATCAAACATTATCTGGCAGCCAGTGAAATGTATAGCGTTGCCAAAGGAACCCGTGAAGAAATTTATGAGTTTATGATGGGTGACTTGGATGACGAAGTGACTAAGTATCTGCCCCAGCGCAGTGCTACACAGCAGGGACGCGTTTGCCGGGATGCTGCCAAGCTGCTTCGTGCTAAAATTATTTTGTTCCATCGTGATGAGACTAAATATCAGGTGGCATTGAATGACATGAAAGAAATAATCACCAGTGGAAGATACCAGTTGAACCTGATTATCAAAGCTTATGGGTGAAAGACGGAGAATGGTGTGCGGAATCTATCTTTGAGGTATGTTATGCCGGCAATAACTCCGGCGAAGGGTTTGGGCTTGCACGTTCTTTGGGTGGTCGTAACATTGTTGACCCGAGAAGTGCCGAGCAGGGCGGATTGGGCGAAGGTTATGGGCAGAATACCATGCCGAGTTCCGTTTACAACATGTTTAAGGAAGGCGATACGCGCGAGAAGGAACAGTCATTGTCTATGCGGACGAGGCTAAAAAGTGCAGAAATGGTGGCCAAAGGTGAACTACCGGCAGGAAGTGCTTTCCAAGTCAGTGACCAGCAGGAAAATTACGAGGGTCTGGGGCACTATAAGATTCATCCGAGAAAGGAGACGACGTCTACGGTGAATCCTACGGATAACTATTATAACTCTTGGCGTATTTACCGTTATGCCGATGTTTTGCTGCTGGCTGTGGAGCTTGATGTACGCATCAACGGAACTGCCAGTGCCGATGCGCAAGGCTGGTTCGACCAGGTCAGAGACCGCGCTTTCAAAGACAAAGAGCATCGTATCAACTTGGCCGGAAAGAGCAAGCAGGAGCTGTTGGATATTCTTTTTGAAGAGCGTGGGTATGAGTTTATGGATGAAATGCAGCGTTGGTTTGATATTCTGCGTTTCGATAAAGGAACAGAGATTTTAGGTAACAAAGGTTGGACGGAGAAGTTCAGATACTTTCCAATTGACCAGTCGGAAATGGATAGAGCTAAAGGTGGCTTGACACAGAACCCTGGCTGGTTATAAGTTTTGATTGTTTTTTTCTGAAGAGTCCCCGGTATTTCCTTGTGAATAATACCGGGGATTTTTTGTTCCTTCACAAAGTTTGTTTTGGCAAAACATCTGTCATGCTATCACGCAAATGGGTGTATTGTTTTGATTATAAATCAATTAAAGCGTGATAGATACCCGTGACAGATAAAAAACGTTACAACCATCTATCACGCTTTCCAATCTTTCTAAAAGATGATGCCTCCTATTTATTGGGTGAATCGTAAAAGTGGCTATTGTCTTAGTTCTCAACATGAAACTTTTAGTTTTGAGACTAAATACGAGAAGTTTTGATTGGGAAAATAATTGGTTTCATTAAGGGAAACCTTTAGTTTCCTTTCGTAAAACTAAAAGTTTCAGCAAGTGAAACTTTTGGTTTCAACGATATGAAACTGTCATTCCGGCCCGTTGGGAACCGGCAAGGGTATCTATATAAAACGACCGAAACAGATACTTTTCGAAGGAAAAGTATCTGTTTCGGCATAAAACGTAGTGTTAACATAGGAAATAGGGGAATTATCCCCTATTTATTCTCTTGATTGCTGTTATGGAAACCGTTTTATTTGAGGAACGGGTTGCCGCTTTTGTCTTTGCTCACTACCCAGCGGAAAGCATTAACCAATAGCAGGTTCTGTGTACCGTCGATAAACTCTTCGTCACCATGCCCCATATTCAGGTAAATCATTCTGTAATTCTTGTTGGACCATACGATGGGGAAGTCGCCAAAATTCACTACATCCTTGATACCCAGTGGATAGTTCTTGGGAGATAGGGACAAGAGTACCTCTACGTCCTTGTTCTGGCGGGGGCTGGGAGTCCATTGGTACCATTCGCTGGCGGGAGACGAATGATGCAGGCAGATTCTTGGTAACGGGATGTTCTTCGTTGTCGACTTCGACCAATACCGGCTGGGGAGGCCAGTTGTTGCAATAGAACACCCCACCACCAAGAAACTTAACGAACCAGGGCCAATGCGTGTTTTTGTCGTTGTAGGCTGCTGCGTGGAAACCTACCCAACCGCCTCCGTTTTCCATGTATTGCTCAAAAGCATCGCGTTCGGCCTTGGTGTTGGGGGATGTGTTAAGCATGATAATGACATTGTATTCTTTCAGTTTCTCGTATGGGTATTTTGAAAAATCGGTAGTAATATCCAGAACAAAGCCGTCACCGTAATTGAGCTTCTTGAAGAAAGTGGTTGCTTGTTCTGCAAATTGTACGTGTGCTTCTTCCGCATGTTGCGTGTAATAAATCAAGGCCTTGAAGCGAGGAGCTTTGGCATAGTTTGCCGGATAACCTTCGGGGACTTGTGCGTACGTCAGCAGGGTGCAAGCCGTAAACAATAAAATAAACAGATGTTTCATAATTTGTAATTTATAATTTATAAGTTATTAATTCTCCATTATCTAATATTCCGCAATCAGAGACAGCCATTTGCCTGCCGAGGTAATCCATACCTCTTTATAACAGGCATTGTTGGTTTGCGGCCAATAGGGGACATCGTCGTTACCCAGGGTACGGATACCAACGGGCATCTCTCCTGTCATTTCTCCCGAAGAGAAGGTATTCAGTTGCGGATAGTTGTGTCCTTCTCCATAAATCAAGGATTGTCCGAAGGATTCTTGCCTACGGTCCAGTACAACTGTTCCAGACCGATGTTGAGCAGTTCCTTGTCCTTCAGGAAGTTTCCGCAGATGGCGGCGGACTTTCCGTTGGAAAGATGGATGGCGGTATTGCCGTTGAAAATGTTGAACCACACGGGGAAACGTTTCATGTAGTGCTCTTTGTCCAGTTGTACTCCTCGTTTAATCTGTTCCGTGTACAGTTCCTTGGCATTGGCAGGGGGAAACAGATGGAGGGCGTAGAAGTTGGTGGTATCCTTATATTCCTCTGCATGGTAAACACCGCTTGGAATCATACCGTAGGGATGGGTATACTTCATCATTCCTTTCAGATACTCTCCATATAGTTGTATGGAATTCACCCATTTAGGGTAATCGGGGTGCTCCTTCTGGGTTTCGCAAAGCATCACCATGGCCTGCATATAGACCTGCTCGCGCGACTGGTGTATGTAATGTACGATGGATTTGCGGGATTTGTCCCGGTAGAAGAATCCGCGTGTCCCGTCTTGGTCTTTCAGCGGTTCCGTACGCTGCAGTCGAGGGTATAGCGGATGTATTCGGCGGCGATGTCCGCATAAGAAGCTTTCCGGTCAGCTTGTATAATTGGCTTGCCGACCAGGAGATGGTAGCCATATACTGACTTTTCGAAGTGTTGTAACTGTGTTCGTAAGGCTGGACGAACTGGTCGAAGCTATCTTTTTGAACTTCTCCATAGCAAAAGCGAAATCTTCTTCGGCCACGCGCAATAGGTATTCCTGCAGCATCGGGTCGTTGTCCAGCGTCATGGAGGCGTAAGCTTCGTATCCGGCATAGAGAAAGTTGTCAAATGCCATGTTCTGTACACGTACGGAAGATATGTCGTCCAATGTATTGAACACACCGTCTTGCCAGATAAGCAATCCCATGCTGCTGGCGCGGTAACCATCGCCGTAGCGGTTCTTTAGGATGAACTCTACTCCCCATTCCGCCTCTTCACGCAGGCGGGCGGCGAGGGCTGGGTTGATATTTCTTTGTTTATTATAGGCTTCGAGCAGAGCAAAGGTCACGTCTCCCGTCTGCAAGGTTTGCTGGGACAAGTCTCCTGCATCGTGCCATCCGCCGGAGTAGGAGATGCTGCGTCCGTCATGTCGGGACATGAGGTCTACGTGGCAGGTGGAATGCTTGCCGGGAACCGGATGTCCACAGCGCTGGCAGAAGATGAAGTTCAGCACTTTCCATTGTGAATCTTCCCAAAGTCTTTCTCCAATCCGGAAGGTGGGAGTTAGCGATGTTCCGACCTTCAGCTGATACTCTCCGGGATTATTGAAGGAGGTGAAATCAATAAGGCCAAATTCTCCGAGAGTGGTTTTCTCTTTTCGGATGTCTCCTTCGTAAGCTATTTCTCCGGTTGGGGTAAGCAGTTGGAAGCGCTTTCCGGCGTCTATGGTGAGGTTTGTGTTGATGAGGGCGGTTTTGGGGTGGTTGACGGCATAGCCGGTTGTCGAGTAGGAGATTTTTCCATCGGCAGGTATCCATCCGCTGACTTTCTCAGGGGCTTTCACCGTTTGCAGTTGTAGATTGTCCAGGTAGTAGATAGCTGAATCTCCTGTAGTCCGGTCTTTGCCTTTGAGGGCTGTGCTGAAGGTGATGGACATCACCTTGTCGCGCTGATACTCGTCTATTTCGAGGAAGCATTGGTTCCACTCCTTATTAATAAGGTTAATGAGGTGTGAACCCGAAGGCTGATTATATCCTTCTTGGCAGGAGTATCTGCATTGCGAAACGTGAGGTTCATGTTGACGATGCGCGCGCCGTCGCAATCGGGATAGATGGAGAATACGATGCGGTTGTACTTCTCCAGATTGGCGCCGTCTAGATGATAGGTAACACTGCTGTTTCCGTAGGTGGCATAGTCTGGGTCGGAAGGAGAGCCGGTCGCCCTTTTCCCGGTGAATGTGGGGAATTGCAGTTTGATGCTGCCTTTGCCGGAAACGGTCTTTTCCGTACTGAAGGACATGCTTCCTGCGCCGGAATGACTCCATCCCTCTGTACCTGCCGAGCGGGTGAGAGGAGCGCTTTGCAAGACCTCCTTTTTCCATCCGTTGGTTTCGAAAGAGTTTTCAATATCCAGGGGGAGGGGTTGATGTATCAGCCGCTTTCGTGGAGTTGTCGTTCCAGTTTGGGGTCTTGGGTCAGACGTGTCTGACCGTATGCGGCAATACTGCCGAGAGATAAAAGGTATAAAAATAATAATGTCTTTCTCATGTTGATGTCAACCTTTGGTTTCGGTTGCAATGTTAGCCATTATTAGGCAGAAGGAGGTTTGAAAACTGCCATAAAAGCTTTAAAAGCTATCCGAAGTAGAGGAAATATGAATTTCGGTAGATGTATAATCCCTATGATGTACGACTTATAATGCCAAAGAAAATACTAAAATCGTATTTTCATAACAGAAGAAAATTGTAACTTTGCGAAGTTATGTCACAATGTTAACCTATGATGCGTATCTTGATTTTAATAATAATGCTGTTGCCATGTTCGCTTGGTATGTATGCATCTGCAATAGATAGCCTTTTGTCTGTTCTGGATAAGACTATCGTAATGCGTAGACAATACGAGGAAGAAAAAGAACGGTATATTTCTTTGATAAAGGATGAGTTGAAGCAAGGGAGGCTTACTGACATGGAGCGTTATCTGATACAAAATCGTCTTTTTGCCGAATATAATTCTTATATTAGTGATTCTGCATTACATTATATAAATGAAAATATTCTTATTGCCACACGGCTAAATAATAGGCAATGGATAAATAGTTCTATATTAAATAAAGTACATATTCTAAATACTTCGGGCCTTTTTGTTGAAGCAATGGAATTGCTGAAATCGCTTCCTCGTAACACGTTGGAGGGTGAAAATATAGTGGACTATTATGTATGTTTTGAAAACCTATATCTCTATCAGGCAGAGTACGCCACTGATCGGAACTACGTGAACAATTATCTTCGGATAGCAAATTTGTATAGGGATTCTATAATCAGCCTAGTACCGGAAGATACTTATAGATATGTAGTCGTGCATGCACCTCAGCTCATTGACCAGGGAAAAAGTCAGGAGGCTATATGTTTATTGAAGAATTTTTTACCTCGGTTGAAATCCAATACGCGTGAGTATGCAGTAGCTACTTCAATTCTGGCTTTTGCTTATCATGTCGTGGGGAACAAGCAAAAAGAAATGGAAGCACGTATTAGCAGTGCCATTGCTGACATTAGGGCAGTGGTGAAAGAAAATTATTCTTTGTGCGCATTAGCGGAATTACTTTATGGAATGGGCGATTTGGAACGTGCTAATCACTATATCAAGATTAGTATGGAAGATGCTAATTATTATACTACTCGGTTGCGTAGTTCGCAGAATTCCAAGATGCTTCCGCTCATAGATCGTGCTTATCAGCAAGAAAAGGAAATACAGCAACAGCGGCAGAGAATGTTTATTACAGGCATATGTATCCTTTCTGTTTTCCTTCTATTGACAGTACTGTGTGTGCTATGGCAAATGAAAAAATTGTCTTATGCCCGTAAAAAAAGTTGTTGCTGCCAATTCCCAATTGAGTATATTGAATAGTGAATTGAAGAAGCTGAACAAGTCTCAACATGAGGCTAATGAACGATTATTGCATACTAATCAGACTCTTACGGAAGCCAATCATATTAAGGAAGAGTATTTGGGACGTTTCCTCAGTTTAAGTTCCTCTTATATAAGTAAGATGGAAGAATATCGCCGCATATTGAACAAGCAGCTGCTGCCGGTAAACTTGAGGAGTTATATCGTACATTGAAGTCCGACCGTTTCATAAATCAAGAGTTGAAAGAGTTCTATCACAATTTCGATGTATCTTTTCTTAAGATATTCCCTAACTTTGTAGAAGAATTTAATCGTTTGTTGCCAGTTGAAGAACAATTGCATCCTAAAAATGAAGAATTGCTTGTTACCGAACTGCGCATATTTGCACTGATTCGTTTAGGTATTACAGACAGTGCGCGTATTGCAGAATTTTTGCGTTATTCCATAACTACCATCTATACTTATCGTTCCAAGCTAAAAAACAAGTCTCTTTGTAAAGAGGACTTTGAAGAACGAGTGATGAAAATAACTTCTTTTTGATTTTATCCTCCTTTTGAGGCTTTCTTCTGCCTTAAAAAGTCTAGAAATGATTTAGAAATTAGTAGCAATAGCATTTTCGTAATGCGTTGTATTATAGTTGATTGCCTGTTGTAGGACTTTAGATTTTATCTCAGCCCAAATCGTGCGTTTGTTTTGATAATACATTTGCATCAATCTATTTATTGTTTAACTAATTTCTAATAAGATGAAAAAGAAAAGTCTAAAGAGATGCCTTAAAAAGCGCATGATCCTTTTACTGGGTTTTCTTATGATGACTGGTGTTGCTGTTGCGCAACAACTTCAGGTACAAGGAAAGGTGACCGATGCAACGGGTGAAGGTCTTATCGGTGCAAGTGTATTGGTAAAGGGTACAACTTCGGGGGTGATAACTGACATTGACGGTAACTATGTGTTATTGAATGTCAATCCTGATGCAATACTTATTTTTCTTATGTAGTTTACCAACGCAGGAACTGAACGTATCCGGTAGAAACAAGATTGATGTTGTCTTGCATGATGACCAGCAGGTGTTGGAAGAAGTTGTAGTAGTGGGTTACGGTTCATTGAGTAAAAAAGAAGTTTCCAGTTCCATTGTACAAGTGGATAAGAAAAATTTTAATTTGGGGGCTATGAATAACCCGATGGAAATGGTATCGGGAAAAGTCGCGGGCTTGAATGTCAATACGCAGGCAGCTGCCAATCCTAACTCCAGTTCTTCATTACAAGTACGTGGTGCAACATCTGTTTCTGCAAGTAATAGTCCTTTGATTGTCATAGATGGTGTGGCAGGTGGCGATATCCGTAACATCGCTGCACAGGATATTGAATCTATTACGGTATTGAAAGATGCGGGTTCAGCTGCTATTTACGGAACGCGAGGTGCTAATGGTGTGATTTTAGTTACAACGAAACGTGGCTCGGGTGAAGCTGGAAAAACGGTAGTCACATATGACAGTTACATCGCTTTTAATGTAGCCAAGCCCTCTCCGGATATTCTGTCGGCTGATGAATTCCGTCGTTCGAGACGAGGTACAGACTATGGAGCCGACACTGACTGGTATGGACTGATTACTCGTGATGTAGCATACGACACAAACCAATATATATCTATTGATGGTAGCACAAAGAATGGTTTCTATGGTGCTTCCTTCAATTACAAAAGTGCCAATGGACTTGACATCGTGAGTGGTCGTGAAGAATTTGGAGGTCGTTTTTCTATGGAACAGCGTGTACTGGAGAATCGCTTACAATTCAACGGTTCGTTGAGTGCACGTCGTGTAAATGAAACCTGGGGAAATGATGGTTTCTTCGATAGGGCACTCACAATGAATCCTACAATGCCGGTATATAATGCAGACGGTTCGTATTATCAGCCTACTTCTCCTACGGGTGCAACCAATCCGGTTGCGGAGCTTGCTTTGAGAGATAACAACGGCCAGCGTATGTATTTGTTGGGTACGGCTGAGGCTAAACTGAATATTTTGCAGACAGAAAAGCATTTGTTGAATACAACATTAAGTTACTCATTGCATTACAATGACATGAAGCAACAATATTATGCTTCGTCTGCCGGTTCGGAGTCCTATTGGAATGGTTATAAAGGACGTGCGGAAATGAAGTATCAGAAATGGTACACCAATCGATTGGAGTGGTTGGGAAATTATGCACTGAACTTGGGCGACCACAATATTAAGGCTGTAGTGGGCTATACTTATGAGAAGTCTATCTGGGAACAGATTGGTGGTAGTAACAACGACTTCTCTTTTGATAATACGAAATATTGGGATTTGGGCAGTGGCTCTTATCTGAAGGATGGTTTGGCAAGTTTATATAGCGGTCGCTCTGAATCGACACTTATTGGCTTCTTTGGTCGGTTGAACTATAATTGGAAGGATATGCTTTTTGCATCGGCTTCGTTGCGCTATGAAGGCTCTTCCAAATTTGGTGCTAACCAAAAGTGGGGGTACTTCCCAGCAGCTTCTTTGGCTTGGGAAATGATGGAGATGGGCTTTATGAAGAATACCCGGAAAGTGTTGACCAGTTTGAAACCGCGTGTTTCTTTCGGAATTACCGGTCGTTCGGATTTTGATGCTTATAAATCACTTTCTACTTACAATACCAATGGTAGTTATCTCTTTGACGGGCGTTGGGTAACGGGCTATGCTCCCTCCAGTAATGCTAATCCGGATTTGGCTTGGGAAAAGAGCGTTGCGATTAATCTGGGTGTTGACTTTGTTCTATGGAATCGTTTACGTGGTTCAGTGGAGTATTTTGACCGTAGTTCTAAAGACTTGCTTTATACGTACACGGCACCTCAACCGCCTTTTGTCTATTCCACTATTTTGGTTAACGTTGGAACAACGAAAAATACCGGTATAGAAGTATCTTTGGATGGTGACATCCTTACTAAAACAGCAGTGAAGTGGACGAGCGGAATCAATTATTCTTATGGAAAGACTAAGTTGACCAAACTTTCTAACGATATTTACAAGGCATCTTATCTCGACCTTTACTTAAAACCGGGTACTGGTTCCAGCGAATATTTCTTCCGTGTGCAGGAAGGGGGAGAGATAGGGCAGTTCTACGGTTATGAATATGCAGGTGTTGACGAAAATGGCAATATGCTTATTTTGAATGATAAAGATGAGCAAATACCGATTTCTCAGGCTGATGCCAAGTATAAACGTTATATTGGCAATGGTGCTCCCAAGCACTTCTTGTCTTGGAGTAACAACCTGACTTGGAGAAACTTTGATTTGAGTGTATTCTTCCGCGGTACATTCGGTTTTGATGTATTCAACATGCGTAAATATGGTATGGGGCTTCAGGGATGTGGTACAGATAATGTTCTTCGCTCTGCGTATCTGGAAGATAAGAATATCCGTACCGGTGGTGGAGTAATATCTTCCTATTTCCTGGAGGATGGTAGCTTCATAAAACTGGAAAATGTAACCTTGGGATATAATTTTACTCCTAAGAACCGTAAGTTACTGGATAATATGCGCATATATCTGTCTGCCAAGAATCTGTTTACCTTGACCGGATATTCTGGTAATGACCCTTCAATTATAGACGTGAATGGTATCCAGCCGGGAGTAGATAGTAATAGTGCTTATCCTACAGCAACTCAATTGAGTTTAGGTGTGACTCTTCGCTTCAAATAAATGAGAAACAAATTATTAAAAATATGAAAGATATGAAATATATAAAATGTCGTTGGTTATTGGCGATGATTATGTCATGTTCACTTTTCTCTTGTACTAATTTGGACGAGGAAGTGTTCGATCGTGTGGATGCCGGAATTTATTATCAAGATGAGACGAGTGTTCAGGGGGCAGTGGCAGCCATCTATTCGAAAGCTGCATATAGTTATTTGGAATACTTCTGGTATTTGCAGGAGTTTTCTGCCGACCAGGTGGCATGGCGCAGTTGGAACGGTGGACTTTGGGGATGGATGAGGCATTGAAGTTTGCTTTGTCTTCACATACCTGGACGTCAGAATCAACCATTATTCGCCAAACTTGGGAGAATGCGTGGACCACTATTGGCTTTGCAATACGCTTATTACAGATTTGCAGGCAATCAGCCCCGCATCTATACGCATGACTGAGGATGCTTTGAATAGTTATATTGCCGAAGTACGTACCCTGCGTGCTTGGGCATACTACAATATCTTTGAGATTTGGGGTGGAGCACTTCCCTTGAACATTTCTTCGGGTGCGGAAATCCCTGGTTCTGCAGATACTGATTTTGATAAGGGGTGCAAGATTATCTACGATTTTATCAGTCAGGAATTAGATGAGTCAGTTACAGATCTTATGAAAGAAGATGGTTCTGGAAAGACTCGCAACCGCATGAACCAAGCTGCCAATCGTATGATTAAGATGCGCTTGTTGCTGAATTCTGAGGTGTTTATCAAACAAAACAGTTATAATGAGTGTGCCACTCTTTGCCAAAAAATTCTGAATGGCGATTATGGTACTTACAGCATTACCGATGACTATCGCGATATTTATTCGATAAACAATGTAGAATGTCCGGAAGTTGTAATGGCATTGGCGATGGAAGTCGGTCAGGTCAATACCGGTTGGATGCGTAACATGCCTTTCATGCCTTACAATTGTTGGGATTACTTTGGAGGTACATACAGCCAGAGCGGATGGAATTGTGTATGCTTGGCACCTTCATGGGATAATTCTGGAAATGTACAGCCGTATGGTGGTACTGACAATCCTAAGAGCTTTCTTACTGACTACGGTGATAAGTTAGGAGCAGTTTATGAACGTTTCCACGATAAAGATATCCGTAAGCAGAACTATGTGTATAATGAAACAACAGGAAACTATCAAGGCATTTTTTTGAAAGGGGCTATTAAAGCCAACTATGGTAAGGGTGCGGCTTTGAAAGCAGATGCCGACCGTGACGGTCAGGATTTGGTTTATGTGGATCAGGTGGGTACATTCCTTAATTTAGGACGTAATCTGGAGACTGTCATGTCACCTCGCTGGGGTGAAACGAATTCAGGTGTCCGTTTGGTAAGATATCCGGTTTATCCGGAGAGTGCAGGCATTGATTTCCAAAACATCGATGAGGTGGAATTCCGTTTGAGTGAAGTGGTCTATACTCTTGCTGAATGTAAAATGCGTGCAGGTGATACGGAAGGTGCTAAAGAACTGGTATATAGAGTTAAAACACGCTATTTTACAGATAAATCGGCTCTCGAGCAGCCCGGTCCTGGTTTTACATCCTTTGATATGGATTGGATGTTGAGTGAATGGGGACTTGAATTCTTGGGAGAGGGGCGTCGTCGTCGTACAGACTTGCGTCGTTTCGATAAGTTTACGCAAGGGCAATGGTGGTTCTTTGGCCGTGCCACGGACGACGGTTTAAGCTATCCGGCTAAACGTGACCGCAAATACGAGTGGTATCCCTTGCCCCAGTCTGCCCTTATGGTAAATCCGGGACTGGTACAGAATCCTAATTATTAATCATCCTATAATAATAGTAACAATGAAAAAATATATATGTAATCCGCTATGGCTTTTGTTGCTTTTTGTAGCTTTCATCAGTAGTTGTGACAAGGAGGAAATTGTGTTTGACCATGAGTTGCCGCAATTTGAACTTCGTAGCGATGCTATCTTGCTGGAGGTGATTATGCCCCAAGGAACTGGTGCCGATGAAATAATTTATATTGCAGGCGATTTCAATGGAGGTCAGGATGCTGCTTCCGGAGACCTTAAGTGGCAGATGGAGAAAGCTGCAAACAATGATGTTAAATGGGGCATATACCTCTATCCGGAAGATTTTGTTAATGGAAAGACACTTGCCGATGGCTTTATTTCGTTTCTAAGACACAAGGTATAGAGCGTACTTTGCAGAATGGGGATGCTTTACATCAAATTTCGGCTAAGGTAGGTACTCGCACTGATATAACGGTAACCCGCTGGAATGCTTATTTTGAGGAGCCGGAAGACCCAAGTGAAGTGACCCACGACGGTTATGCTGTGTTCGTGATGGACAATACAGGTTGGGATGCACTGACACTTTATGCGTGGGGAAATGATTTGCCGGAACTTTTTGGAGGTTGGCCCGGTATTTCACCTACTGGTAGCGTTGAGATAAAAGGAATTACCTATAAATACTTTGATACAGGTGAAGCAAATAAGGGATTGGTTTACAATTTGATATTTAACGATAATGGAGTAGGTTCACAATTTGATGGACCACAGAACTTACTCTTGACCGTGACATATATTTGGAAATCACAGAAAGCGGTTGGACGGAAATAGATCCGGATGCAGTGGTTATCCATGATGGTTATGCCATATTTATTGAAGACCAGTCCGGATGGGCAGAAACAACCATATATGCGTGGGGAAATGATATACCGGAACTCTTTGGCAGTTGGCCAGGAATATTACCAACCGGTAGTGTTGAGATAAAAGGTGTCACGTATAATTATTACGATACAGGTGAAGCAAATAAGGGATTGACTTACAATCTGATAATGAATAATAACAATGGAGGCTCACAATTTGACCTCGCAGCAGTGACGCTTGATCGAGATTATTATTTCCGTATTACGGACATAGCTGGTGAGGAGATTGACCCTAACAATCCGGACGGAGACTCTGAACCGGAATCTGAAGCGGCTTTTGTTTCTAATCAGAATAATTTCTTGAAATGAGTTTTGTATAGTAATGAAGATGTTAAATGACCTATTGGTGGAATGAGATTGGGGATAGGATATCTCTTTTCAATCTTGCGGATATATGTCCCAAGGCTTGGTTTTTCTATCCCAAGTCTTGGGATAGAAAACCAAGCCTTGGGAAGAAGTTATCTCTTAGCTCTTTTGTTTTTTAGTATTGGCTTCCGGGATTTTTAGTATTAAGTCTTAGTATCTTTTCTGCCAATGCCCATCACTGGAGAGTTTGGATGCTCCTTTTGCAGATATCAGTTCCGCCAATGAGTATAAGTATAGATAAAAAGTAGAAATATGAAAAAAGTAATAATTGCGACACTGCTCTTTACGATGCTACATTCTTGTATGGGGTGTAGTGATAGTCAGAGTGACATGGAACCGATTCCCGTCCCACAGGAAGAATACATGGCTTCGGATATGGTGATTTATGAGGCAAATCCCCGCATTTTTGCCGAAGAAAATGCGTTCTCTGCCATCAAAGCAGAGCTTGACCGTATTCAAAGCCTGGGAACTACCGTGCTTTGCTGATGCCTGTAAATGAGCCGGGAGTACTGAAAAGTGTGAATTCACCTTATTGTATAAAGGATTATAAAAAGCTGAATACACGTTACGGAACAAAAAAAGACTTGAAAGAACTGGTAGATGCTGCCCATGCCAAAGGAATGAAAGTGATTCTTGACTGGGTTGCCAACCATACTTCGTGGGACAATGCTTGGGTGACTGAGCATCCGGATTGGTATACACAGGATGCAAATGGCAATGTGGTACAACCTCAAGAACAGCCTTGGGCGGATGTTGCTGACTTGAATTTTGACAACGAAACCATGCAGCAAGCCATGATTGATGCCATGAAGTATTGGGTAACAGAAATTGGTATTGATGGATACCGTTGTGATTATGCCGAGGGGGTACCAGATGCTTTCTGGAAGAAAGCAATCGCCGAGCTCCGTACACTTGACAATAATTTGCTGATGCTTGCCGAAGGCGGAAAAACGTCTTTAATGAACAATGGTTTCAATCTGCTCTACGGCTGGAACTTCCATAGTAAACTGAAAGACTATTATGCCGGTAAATGCTCACTTACTGACCTTTATGCTATGAATACTTCCGAATTGGAGGGAATGCCGAAGGGTACGTTACGGTTACGCTATTCTACTAATCATGACCAGGCAAGTGAGGCTTCACCGATAGAATGTTATGGCGGTGAGCGTGGTGCCATGTCTGCTTTTGTATTGACGACTATGCTCGAGGGGATACCTCTTATTTATAGTTCGCAGGAAGTAGCCTATCCGCGGTCACTTAACTTTTTCAATTACGGAGTTATAGACTTGAAGTCCAATGAAGTCTTTGCGCAAGAGATGGCAGAAATCATCAGAGCCTATAAAGCTACGAGCAGTGTACGTGGTGGTGAACTGGAAGTTTATACTACCGGAGATGTCGCTTCATTTTATCGGGCAGCAGGCAGTCATGGCATGTTGGTCATGGTGAATACTGCCAATGAGTCTGTACAAGTGAAAGTACCTATGGAGCATGCTGCAAGACCATGACCGATGTGATTGCCGGTGTGGATGTGGAGTTGCCTACAGTAATGACGATGGAACCTTATCAATATTTTATATATCAACAATAACGGATGTATATGAAACATGTATTATTAACAGTTGTATTTCTGGGAATTGCTTGTGTGGCGATGGCACACGAATTGTTATCTCCCAATGGGAATCTGAAACTCAATGTTGTGCTTGATTCCGAGGGGGGGCCGGTCTATAGCTTATATTACAAAGGAGAGCCGGTTGTAGAACCTTCTGCCTTGGGAATACTTATGGAAGAAGCGGATTTGTCAAATGGCTTCCGGATTCTTGATGCAACAAATTCTACTTTTGATGAAACTTGGATGCCTGTATGGGGAGAGTATGAAAAAGTCCGTAACCATTACAATGAACTTACTGTCACTCTCTCACAACCGGCAAAGCACGACCGTATGATGATTGTACGTTTTCGATTGTTTGACGATGGACTCGGATTCCGTTATGAGTTGCCGGAGCAGAAAACCATGAATTATCTGACGGTAAAAGACGAACTGACGGAATTCAATCTGACCGGTAATCATACACTCTATTGCATTCCCGGTGATTATGATACGAATGAGTTTGCCTATACTACTGCGGCCATTTCCGAAGTGCGCGAAGCTATGGAACGTAATCTACGTAAAAAAGGATATGAAGCTAAAGCGACTTCATTCACAGTACAAACACCCCTTATGATAAAGACTACCGAAGGACTTTATATCAATATTCATGAAGCTGCCTTGGTAGATTATTCTGCCATGTTGCTGAATGTGGATGATAAAGAGTTTAACTTTTCTGCTCATCTTACTCCCGATAAATTAGGAAAGAAAGGATATCTGCAATTACCGTTGCATACCCCGTGGCGTACAATTATGGTTAGTGACGATGCACGTAGCATCCTTGCTTCTCAGTTGATTCTTAATCTGAATGAACCTTGTAAGCTGGAAGATACTTCTTGGATTAAGCCACAGAAATTTATCGGTGTCTGGTGGGAGATGTTTACTGGTGGAGGAGGTACATGGGCATATAGCGACTATTATAAGGCTAAACCCGGCATAACCGACTATTCAAAGTTAACTCCTAATGGACATCATCCGGCCAATACTGAACATGTGAAAGAGTACATAGACTTTGCGGCGGAGAATGGTATTGATGCGGTATTGGTTGAGGGCTGGAATGAAGGTTGGGAAGATTGGGCATCCTATCGTAAGGATCGTCAGTTCCTTTTTGACAAACCTTATCCGGACTTTGATGTTGCGGTACTACATGCCTATGCCAAATCAAAGGGAGTAAAGATTATCATGCATCATGAGACGGCTGCTAATGCTGCGACTATGAGCGGCAGCTGGATGTAGCCTTTCAATTTATGGTAGATAATGGCTATAATTCTGTAAAGACCGGATATGTGGGCTCAATCATTCCCCGTAGTGAATATCATTCCTCACAATGGATGAACAATCATTATATACATGTGGTGAAGCGTGCTGCTGATTATAAGATTATGGTAGATAGTCACGAGGCTGTTCGTCCCACCGGCTTGTGCCGTACCTGGCCCAACTGGGTAGCGCAAGAATCTGCCCGTGGTGGTGAGTTTGAATCTATGGGGGGCAATGATCCGGATCATACTTGTATCTTGCCGTTTACTCGGTTGAAGGGTGGTCCGATGGATTACACTCCTGGTATTTTCCAGACAAAACTTTCGTATTATAATGGTTCGAAACCTAAAGGTCAGGCGGGTACTACATTGGTAAAACAATTGGCTCTATATGTAACGATGCCCTCTCCGTTACAGATGGCAGCAGACCTGCCGGATAATTATCGCCGTTTTCCCGATGCGTTTCAATTTATTAAGGATGTAGCGGTGGATTGGAGCAATTCTTGGTATCTGGAAGCCGAACCGGGTGATTATATCACAGTGGCTCGTCAAGCCAAAGGAAAACAAGAGTGGTATGTAGGTGCTATTACCGACGAACATCCTCGTACGGCAACTATTCCTTTCTCTTTCTTACCCGAAGGAAGGAAATATATTGTTACCGTTTATGCAGATGGTCGGGATGCAGACTGGAAAGATAATCCGCAGAGCTATGACATCCGTCGTGGCATAGTAACGTCAAAGAGTGTGCTGCGTCAACCTCTGGCAAGTAGTGGAGGGGTGGCTATCAGTGTTCGAGAAGCAACAAAAGAAGAGGTAAAAGGATTGAAGAAATTATGAAGCTTGTCCGTACATAGTAATTATTATGTTGCGGATTTAATACAAGCATTTAAGAATTAAAGTTAGCAATTGGAAAGGCATAGTCCGTGAGGATTGTGTCTTTTTTCGTAAATTATTCGTCATTTCTTATTTTCTTTATTATAATTTTTTCTATATTTATGCCGTTATGGCGAATTGTTGACAGAATAGGAAAAGAATAGACCATTTAGGTATGAATAGAGAATGCCGGGGATTTGACATTTTATCATTCTTTAATCAAAATATAACCGTAAAATTTAGCTGTTTTGAAAAGTTTTCTTATATTTGCGGTGTTATTCATTGACATTTTGTTTGAATAGCGTGAAGTCAACAAGGTAATAACCTTTAAAACGTAATATTATGAATATCGAACGTATCATGGCCTCTTTAGAGGCAAAGCACCCCGGCGAGTCTGAGTATCTTCAAGCCGTAAAGGAAGTTCTTCTTTCCATCGAAGATATCTATAACCAACATCCTGAGTTCGAGAAAGCGAAAATTATAGAACGTCTGGTTGAACCTGACCGTATCTTACTTTCCGTGTAACGTGGGTGGATGATAAGGGTGAAGTTCAGACGAACCTCGGCTATCGTGTGCAGTTCAACAATGCCATTGGCCCGTACAAAGGCGGTATTCGTTTCCATGCTTCCGTAAATCTTTCTATCCTCAAATTCCTGGGATTTGAGCAGACTTCAAGAATGCTTTGACTACATTGCCTATGGGCGGTGGTAAGGGTGGTTCCGACTTCTCTCGCGCGGAAGAGCGATGCTGAAATCATGCGTTTCTGTCAGGCCTTCATGCTGGAATTGTGGCGTCACCTCGGTCCGGATATGGATGTTCCTGCCGGTGATATCGGTGTAGGCGGTCGCGAAGTGGGCTATATGTTCGGTATGTATAAGAAGTTGACTCGCGAATTTACGGGCACATTACCGGTAAAGGATTGGAATTTGGCGGTTCGCTGATTCGTCCCGAAGCAACAGGATTCGGCGGCTTGTATTTCGTAAACCAAATGTTACAGACAAAAGGCATTGACATCAAGGGCAAGACCGTGGCTATCTCCGGTTTTGGAAATGTAGCTTGGGGTGCTGCTACCAAGGCTACCGAATTGGGTGCCAAGGTGGTTACCATCTCCGGTCCCGACGGTTACATCTACGACCCGAACGGTATCAGTGGCGAAAAGATAGATTATATGCTGGAACTCCGGTCATCGGGCAACGATATCGTAGCACCGTATGCCGACGAATTCCCCGGCTCTACTTTCGTGGCAGGCAACGCCCGTGGGAAGTGAAAGCGGACATCGCTCTGCCTTGCGCTACCCAGAACGAGCTGAACGGCGAAGATGCACAACACCTCATTGACAACAAGGTGACATGTGTAGGCGAAATCTCCAATATGGGATGTACGCCCGAAGCTATCGACCTTTTCATTGACAACAAGATTATGTATGCACCGGGTAAGGCTGTCAATGCAGGTGGTGTGGCTACCAGCGGACTGGAAATGTCGCAGAACGCCATGCACCTCAGCTGGAGTGCAGCCGAAGTGGATGAAAAACTCCACGCCATCATGCACGGAATTCATGCTCAATGCGTAAAATATGGGACAGAACCTGATGGCTACATCAACTACGTGAAGGGAGCGAATATCGCCGGTTTCATGAAGGTGGCTCATGCATGATGGGTCAGGGAATTATCTAAGAGAGAAACTTTGTTTAGTTGTATTTGTATTTGTGGTTTGTGCTGCTCTACGCCTGTGAAGGTATCGGGCAGTACTTTTTTTATTCTCAATTAAAAAAGTTGTATCTTTGTATCCGAGAAACCATAAATGACAAAGAGATGTTACTACCTGAATTGAAACTGAGACGTGATAAAATACGCTCTCTCATGGCTCAACAAGAGATTGATGCCGCTCTTATCGCTTGTAATGTAAACTTAATCTATACGTATGGACGTGTCGTCAGCGGTTACTTGTATCTGCCGTTGAATGCTCCCGCCCGTTTATTCATCAAACGTCCCAACAATATTGAAGGGGAACATATCCATCCTATCCGTAAACCGGAACAACTGCCTGACTTACTAAAGGAATGTGGTTTGCCCATACCTGCCAGGTTGATGCTGGAGGGGGATGAGTTGTCTTTTACGGAATATAACCGTTTGGCAGCGTGTTTCCCTGAAACGGAGGTGCTTCCTTGTGGTACGGCCCTTATCCGGAAGGCCCGAAGTGTCAAGACTGAAATAGAGATTGAGATGTTCCGTCGTTCCGGCATTGCACATGCCAAGGCCTACGAACAAATACCCTCGGTTTATAGACCGGGAATGACAGACTGCCAGTTATCCATCGAAATAGAGCGCCTGATGCGCCTGGAAGGTTGTCTGGGCATTTTCCGTACCTTCGGACAAAGTATGGAGATTTTTATGGGAAGTCTGCTGGCAGGAGACAATGCCACTGCGCCTGCCCCCTATGATTTTGCTCTGGGAGGCGAAGGACTTGACCCGTCACTGCCTATCAGTGTGAACGGTGCACTGTTGCAACCCGGCCAGAGCTTTATGGTTGATATGGGGGGTAACTTCTATGGCTATATGGGCGACATGAGCGTGTATTCTCTATCGGAAAGTTGCCGGAAAAGGCATCTGTTGCCCATCAGGTTTGCCTGGACATACAAGAGGCTGTTGTAGAAAAAGCGAAACCGGGTGCTGTTTGTGAGGACCTTTACAATCTCGCTATCGATATTGTCACCAAAGCGGGCTTTGCCGACAACTTTATGGGAGCCACTCAAAAAGCCAAGTTTATCGGTCATGGCATCGGACTGGAAATCAATGAAATGCCGGTGCTGGCTCCACGCATGAAGCAGGAGCTGGAACCGGGCATGGTCTTTGCTTTGGAACCGAAGATTGTTTTGCCAGGCATTGGTCCCGTCGGTATCGAAAACTCTTGGGTTGTAACAGCGGAAGGAGTGGAGAAACTGACGTTGTGTAAGGAAGAGATTGTGGAACTTTGAAAATTGATAATGGATAATGGAAAATTGCCATGCGGTTTCAATAAATACGCTGCACTGTTTATTTTTCCATTATCCATTTTCAATTATTTTACCCTTCTGTTAAGCTGATTATTCGCTTTCGAAGGTTTGGATTTACCAATCCGTTTTCCGGTTGGCTTGGCCTTGTTGCTCCGTTTGGGCTTTATGCCGGAATGGTTACTCGCCTTCATAATATTCACATAAGTAGTAGCGGGCTATAAAGTCCCAATATTGATGCAGTGTTTCTTTTCCTTTCAGGAAGGGAAGTTCCACATCGGGTAGAATTCCTTTGGCCATTCCGTATTTCAGCAGGTCGAACGGACACTCTCCGGGTTGGCAGAACATCTTGTAACCCTCTGCAGCAGCGCGTTTGGCATCGTACATCGGGTTATGTTCTTCACAGAAATAGGCGGCCACGTTGTGGGCTACGAGCATACCTTTGGCGTTGGCATAAATCACGAACTCTTTTTGGTATTCCAGGTCGGGCAATAGTGCGGACCGTTTGTTTTCCCATCCCAAGACATCGACAAAGAAAGTGCAAAGCTCCTTGTAATCGGTGAAGTATAGCAGCGGTTTCCCCTGGCTGTATTCCAGACAGCGGGCGGCATCTTTACTCAGTTTGGTTTCCGGAGTGACTTCCGGCAGCGGAGTATGGGCATATCCAGTAAATCAAGTCCCATTACCCAAAGGAAGGAAGATTCTCCCTCGCTGATGGGAGCTTCTTCGAAACGTGCATCCATCAGTTCATAGGCGCTTTGGCTTAATGCAAGCAGGTCTTTGTCATAAGGACTGAACAAGGTGTATTCCTTGTCAAAAATACTAAATTGTGATTTCAATGTCCACAGTACGAATGCAATGTCTTCCTGATTTATTTCATCGGGCGTATAATCGTCACCCAGTGGATAGAACGGCAGGTAAGTTCCGTATACTCCTTGAAAGGCTTCGGAGAAAAGTTTCCAGCCTCCGCTTTGGGCAATGGCATCTTGAAAGTACATGCCGAGGGAGATGGCTGCGTCAATTTGGGTACGCAGGTCTTCCTTGTTGAACAAGGGAGAGGTCTTGACGAGGGGCAGGATGCTTGTGGCAAAGTCGAGGTACCATTTGTCCGTTGGCAGTACGTGGGTGCGTTCATTGGCCCCCAACCAATATTGCATGTTGATTGTTGTCATGATTTGTTTGTTTTAGATAAATATTATAGTCTTTTTAATGCCAATTTGATGACTTGTTCCACCGGTGCGCTTGGTTCTTCCTTCAAAATGGCAAGCACTACTTTTTGTGAGGGGGCTTGTGCAAAGCCCAGCATGGTAAGGGCGGCTACGGCTTCTTCTTGTACTTGTGCGTTGGCTGCCGATACCAGTGTACCTATGGTCCCTGCGTTGCCGGCTACAACGCTGCCGGTCTTGATTTTGTCTTTTAAATCCACAATTATCCGTTGGGCTGTTTTCAGCCCGATACCCTTGACTGTTTTCAGTAGAGTGGCGTTTTCCGTGCTGATGACATTTATCAGTTCGGATGGCGAGAGTGCGAGAGAATCATGCGAGCTGTATTTCCGCCGATGCCTGAAACGGAGATGAGCAACAGGAATAGTTCGCGTTCCTGCTTGTCAGCGAACCCGTAGAGGACATAGGCGTCTTCACGGATAGCTTCGTATATATATAGTTTGCATTCTTTCTTGCCCTGGATGGCGGCATACGTATTCAATGAAATATTGACGCCGTATCCCAGTCCGTTGCAGTCTATTATTGCGGTTGCCGGACTTAGTTCGGCAATTCCGCCTCTGATGTATTCTATCATAATTCTTTTGCTTGTTGGCCCCAAATGTGCCTTGCGTACATATCATCTGCGAATGTATGAATTATTATTGGACTTTCACTCACTAAAAAAAGAAAAACTGTGTGAAACAGCAGGGAGTTCTGCCGATATAATAAATTAAAATGCTTACTTTTGCGCCGATAAAGTAGAAAACTGATAAATAAATTCATAAAAAGAATGAAAAAAGTAAGAGTAGCCATTGTTGGCTATGGCAATATCGGGCACTATGTGTTCGAAGCCCTGCAAGCAGCTCCCGATTTCGAAATTGCCGGTGTAGTGCGCCGTGCCGGAGCTGAAAACTGTCCTGCGGAACTGGGTGCATATCCCGTTGTGAAGAATATCAAGGAACTGAAAGACGTGGATGTTGCTATCCTTTGTACGCCTACCCGCAAAGTGGAAGAGTATGCAAAGGAGATCCTGCTTTAGGCATTCATACTGTGGACAGTTTCGATATCCATACGGGTATCACTGCCTTGCGCCGCACACTGGATGCAGAGGCTAAAAAGCATAATACGGTATCCATCATTTCTGCCGGCTGGGACCCGGGTAGTGACTCCATTGTCCGCACCATGCTGGAAGCCATTGCTCCGAAGGGCATTACCTATACTAATTTTGGTCCGGGCATGAGCATGGGACATACGGTGGCTGTAAAGGCCATCGAAGGTGTGAAAGCCGCCCTTTCCATGACTATTCCCACGGGAACCGGTATTCACCGTCGTATGGTGTACATCGAGTTGAAGGATGGCTACGAATTTGACAAGGTGACTGCAGCCATCAAAGCCGACCCGTACTTTGTGAATGACGAAACACATGTAAAATTGGTTCCGAGTGTGGATGCACTGCTCGATATGGGTCATGGGGTAAACCTGACCCGTAAGGTGTGTCTGGCAAGACGCAGAACCAGCTATTTGAGTTCAACATGCGTATCAACAATCCTGCCCTCACGGCACAAGTGCTGGTATGTGTGGCGCGTGCCGCTATGCGTCAGCAGCCTGGTTGCTATACAATGGTTGAAGTTCCGGTAATAGACCTGCTTCCGGGCGACCGCGAAGAGTGGATCGGCCATTTGGTATAAGACACAGAAAAAACAGATGATGTGTTTGGTTCAAACGCATCGTCTGCTTGCCCCGAATACATCATCTGTTTGATGCAAACGCATCATCCGTTCTACCGCGAATGGATGATGCGTTTTTTATGTCTTGTTCTTTAAAAGAAATACCTCAGTATATCATTGAAGTTTGCCCAAATCAGCAAACCGAACAAGAGGAACATGCCCACCATCTGCGCACGTTCCATAAACTTGTCGCTGGGCTTGCGGCGTGCAATGATTTCGTAAATGAGGAATAACACGTGTCCGCCGTCCAGTGCGGGGATGGGCAGAATATTCATAAAGGCAAGGATGATGGAGAGGAATGCCGTCATGTACCAGAACTGGTGCCAGTCCCACGTGGCGGGGAAAATACTGCCGATGGTTCCGAAACCTCCGAGTTGCTTGGCTCCTTCCTTGGAGAAAAGATATTTCATCTGGCCTACGTAGCTTTCAGAGTCTTTACCCCCAAAGATACGCCGGCAGGGAAAGAGGAAAGGAAACTGTATTCCTTGCGGACAACGGGCAGCAGTTTGTCGGTTGCCGTACGTGCTGCTACGCCTATTTCATAGTCGGCATTGGTCATCATGCTCAAGGTGTCTGTCACACCGTTACGGACGTATGTCAAGGTTACCTCATGGGATGCGTTGGCTTTCTTGCGCTTCAGCATCTCTTCTTTGAAGTCGTAGTAGGCTATTGACTTTCCATCCAAGTGGGTGATGCTGTCACCTACTTGCAGACCGGCGGAAGCGGCAGGGTATCCTACAATCAGGCTGTCGACTACATAAGGGAAACGGAAACTGGCGAAACGCACGCTGTCTGCCAGCAAGCGGTTCATCATGTCTTCGGGGATGTAGACTGAAGCAGCTTCCCCGTCACGCAATACGCTTACCTGGCGGGCATCGACAATACTGGTCAGCAGGTCGCCGTCATAGCGTTCGAATGGTACCCCGTCGGCAGATATTAGGATATCGCGTCGCGGAAGCCTATGGCTTTGGCTGTTTCGTTAAAATCCATACCCAATGGGGCTTTTTGTACTGGTATATATTCGTCGCCCCAAGTAAAAAGTATCATGGAATAGATGAACAATGCGAGCAGGAAGTTGAACAATACACCGCCTACCATAATCAGCAGGCGCTGCCATGCCGGCTTGGCACGGAACTCCCATGGCTGCATGGGTTGCTTCATCTGTTCGGTATCCATAGATTCGTCTATCATACCTGCTATTTTTACATAGCCACCTAAGGGTAGCCATCCGATACCGTATTCCGTGTCACTGTGTTTGGGCTTGAACTTGAATAATGTGAACCAAGGGTCAAAGAATAAGCAGAACTTTTCTACCCGCGTCTTGAACAGACGCGCAAAAAGGAAGTGCCCCCCTCATGAACAATAACGAGCAACGAGAGGCTCATAATGAGTTGCAGGGCACGAATCAAGAATGTTTCCATCTAATTATTTGCTATTTTACGATTTTTATAATTTTCGCAAAGGTACGTTTTCTTATTTAACGTATCAAATGAGTAGATGTTTTTTATAATTCTTTTCATTCCGGTGTATCTATCAAATCAGCTCTTCTGCTATCCGTCGGGCTTCGGCATCCGTAGCCACATAGTCTTCATAGGTGGCTTCTGTAAGTAGGATACGCGCGACATGGTCTTTTCTATTACTTCACTCATGCCAAGGAACGAAATTTTGTCCTGCAGGAAGCAGCTACCACCACTTCATTGGCGGCATTGACAATGCAAGGCATATTGCCTGCACGATGTAGCGCTTCGTAGGCCAGGGCGAGGTTACGGAAACGGGTGGTGTCCGGTTGCTCGAACGTCAGTTCCGTGCACAGCTTGAAGTCCAGGCGCGGGAAAGAGGCTTTCAACCGGTCGGGATAGGAGAAGGCATATTGGATGGGCAGGCGCATGTCCGGCATTCCCAGTTGTGCTTTCACGGCACCGTCCTCAAACTGTACCATGGAGTGGATGACGGATTGCGGGTGTACCACGACTTCTATCTGGTCGGGACGTACACCGAACAGCCATTTGGCTTCGATTACCTCGAACCCTTTGTTCATCATGGAAGCAGAGTCTATCGTGATTTTGGCGCCCATGTCCCAGTTGGGGTGTTTCAGTGCTTGCGCTTTGGTGACGGTTGTTAGTTGCTCCATAGTGCAGGTGCGGAACGGACCTCCGGAGGCAGTCAGTATCACTTTTTCTATTTGGTTGCCTATCTCACCGGCCAGGCACTGGAAAACGGCGGAGTGCTCGGAGTCGACGGGTAGGATGGGGACACCGCTGAAGCGTGCCAGGTCATTGATGAGCTCTCCCGCCACCACCAGCGTCTCTTTGTTGGCAAGGGCTATCGGCTTACGGGCTCGGATGGCATTCATGGTGGGCTTCAGCCCTGCATATCCCACCATGCGGTCAATACCATATCAATGGGATTTTCGGTCACAATCTGGCAGAGGGCATCTGCGCCGGCATATACCTTGATAGGTAGGTCGGCAAGCGCTTCTTTCAGTTGCGTGTATTTCGATTCGTTGGCTATTACCACTGCCTCAGGCTTGAATCTGCGTGCCTGGCTATGAGTTCCTCTACGCGGTTATTGGCGGTCAATACGTATGCTTCGTACTGGTCGGGATGTTCTTCGATGACCTGCAACGCTTGTGTACCGATGGAACCGGTAGAACCGAGTATGGCAATCTGTTTCATTTACTATTATGCTATTTACAATTTACTATTTGGAGACTAAAATACGATGTAAAGCTCGGGATTTACGGCCCTGCCTTATGCCACAGCTCGAAGTGAAGGTGGGGACCGGTGGACAGCTCGCCGGTGTTTCCTACCAGTGCGATGGCTTCACCCCCTTTCACCGCATCGCCTTCCCGTTTCAGCAGAGAGCCGCAATGCTTGTAGACTGACACGAAGTCCTGGTTGTGCTGTATTTCTATCAGATAACCCGTCTCGGCAGTGTAGGTACTCAGTATGACGGTACCGTCTAAGGTGGCCAATACGCTTTCGCCCGGATTGGCGGCAATGTCCGTGCCGAAGTGTTTTGTTTCGGCATTGAAGGGAGATGAAATCATGCCGCGTGTGGGGCGGTAGAAAATCAGTCCGTCTATTTCGGGGCGAGCGGTGATGCTCGTCAGGTTGTACTTTTCTGTCTCCTCGTACTGTTTGCGGAATTCGGCTTCCCGTTGTGTACGTTCCATGAGCGAATCTTCGCGCAGGTGGGTCAACGAGTCGATGGAATGTATGGTATCTGCCTTTATCTTGCCCTGGAAGATGTCCTGGATATTCATGATATAGAGGTTCTGTCTGTTCACCAGTTGCTGGAGGGAATCTACGCGCAAGGCATTCTCCACTACCTGGGCACGGATTTCACTGTTCATATATCCCGGCAGGTAGTTGCGCAGCGGGGTGAAGGCTACGATCAGGGAGGCGATGAGAAACAATACGAACAGCACGGAGAGCAATACGGACAGTCCGTTCAGCTTGGATACGCGCAACGTGATGATATCCTCAAGGGTATTCTCGTTCGTAATCGTCAGTCTGTACTTGAACTTGATGTTACTCCAAAATGCTTTTCTTCGTTTCTTTTTCATACCTCTTCTGTTTTGTCCAAAGCTATCAAACCTTCCGGCAGGTCTACGGTGATGACCTTGTGCTTCTGGTCAATGTCTATGATAAACTCTTCTTGTGCCGGCACCAGCAGTTCTTCTCCCTGATAATCTACCACAAACAGTGTGTTGATGGTCGATGTGTCCACGTCCGTCACTTCTCCCAGCGTGCCGTGATGTACTTCCTCCATACGAAAACCGACGAAGAAGTCCCAACTCAGTTCACCTGGTCCTGCCTCTTCTGCATGCTTTACGGGGAAGTAGACCTCAATATTAGTGAACATGCGGGCGCGTTCTGCCGTGTCCACGCCTTCTAGTTTGACAAGGGCGGTGGTGTCGGAGCGGAAACGGTATTCTTCCAAGAAGAAAGGCACCAGTATACCATCCAGCAGGCAGATTAGGTATTCGGCTTCCACCCGGTCGAAGATGTCATCCGTAAAAGTGAACGATAGTTCTCCGTGAATGCCGTGGGGCTTGTTGAATATACCTATCTTATATACTTCTTCTCTCTTTATCATCTTATTCTATTCTTGTTATTCTTGCTCCGAGCGCATTCAGTCGCCCTTCGATGTTCTGATACCCACGGTCTATCTGCTCTATGTTGTGGATGCGGCTGATGCGTCCGCACTCATGGCAGCTATCAGCAGGGCGATGCCCGCACGGATATCGGGCGAGGTCATGTTGCCGCCACGTAGTTTAAAGCCGTGGTCGTGACCGATGACAACGGCGCGGTGCGGGTCGCAGAGGATAATTTGCGCTCCCATATCTATCAGCTTGTCCACAAAGAACAAACGGCTTTCGAACATTTTCTGATGAATGAGTACACTGCCTTTTGCCTGGGTGGCAACCACCAGCAGCACACTGAGCAAGTCTGGTGTCAGTCCGGGCCAGGGTGCGTCGGCAATGGTCATGATGGAGCCGTCGATAAAGGACTCTATCTGGTACGTCTCTTGTGCGGGCACGTAAATGTCGTCTTCCCACTGCTCCATCTTGATGCCGAGTCGACGGAAACTGTCGGGGATAATTCCCAAGTTCTCGTAGGAGACATTCTTGATGGTCAGTTCGCTACGGGTCATGGCTGCCATGCCAATGAAACTGCCCACTTCAATCATGTCGGGGAGGATGGTATGCTCGGTTCCGTGCAGCTCGTCTACTCCTTCGATAGTCAGGAGGTTGGAGGCGATGCTTCTATCTTAGCTCCCATCCGGTTCAGCATTCTGCAAAGTTGCTGCACGTAGGTTCGCAGGCGGCGTTGTAGATGGTGGTCTTGCCTTTGGCAAGGACGGCTGCCATTACGATATTGGCAGTTCCCGTAACAGATGCCTCGTCGAGTAGCATATAACTGCCATGCAGTTGTTTGGCTGAGATTTCGTAGATGCCACGCTCCTCATTATAGACAAAGTCGGCTCCTAAATTCTGGATACCGATAAAGTGTGTATCCAGACGGCGGCGTCCTATCTTGTCTCCGCCCGGCTTGGAAATCATGGCCTTGCCGAAACGTGCCACCATCGGCCCCACCAGCATGACGGAACCGCGCAGGCTGGAACATTTTTTCAGGAACGCGTCACTTTCCAGATAGGCGAAATCAATGTTGGCAGCTTGAAAGCTGTAAGTGTCAATGCCTTTTTTAGATACGCTGACTCCCATATCCCGCATCAATTGGATAAGGTTGTTGACGTCCAGTATGTCCGGGATATTGTGCACAGTCACCTCTTCGGCAGTGAGCAATGTGGCGCAGATAATTTGCAACACCTCGTTTTTTGCTCCTTGGGGGTAAATGTCACCGGAAAGTCTGTGTCCTCCTTCGATTACAAATGATGCCATGAAATTAGTGATTAGGGTTGGTGATTAGTGATTAGTGGTCTGCATGGTGATGCCGCATGGCATTAATCACTAACCACTAATCATTCAATTTTAGTATTTCCGTTTATTGTTCCGGTTGTTGTTCCGGTTATTCTGGTTGTTCACTTTCGGACGGTAGTTCTGGTCAATACGTTCGGCCATGAGACGGACGATACTGTCTGTCATTTGCAGTTTTCCGTCAGAGAGTTCGGTGAGATCATCTGAAATCTTACGGTCATCGACGGTATCTTTGTTCCATGCCATGTAGTCTTTCTTCATGTGGTTACAAATGAGCGCTATCAAGTTCTGCTTCTCTTCTCCTTCCGGAAATTCGATGGCTTTCTTTATCAGTACTTCCAGTGTACGGCCATAGTGGCGGTAGCGGATTTTGGTACTGGGGTAGGGGATGCTCTCCGGCTTGGTATTCAGATTGTCCTTGCGGATAATTTCGTACGGATAATCTATATCCAATTGGAAGTTGGCCATGATGGCAAGGTGGTCCCATAGCTTATGTTTGAAGTCGGGCACATCGCGCAGATGGGGAAACATGTTTCCATGATGTTGATGATTGTGTTTGCGCAACGCTGGCGTTCTGCACGGTCTTCGATTGTCAGCGCGTGGTCTACCATATTCTGGATGCTGCGACCATATTCGGGTAGGGGCATCCGTTTTTGTTGAGTGTTATATTGCATCTTTAATTAGTGATTAATGTTCAACGATTAGTGATTAGGTTAGCGATTAGTGGTTAGTGATTAATGGGCTACGTAGTGATACCGCATGGTATTCATCCCTAATCCCTAATCGCTAAACCCTAAATAAGTTTCTTTGGCGTGCCGGCTACGAATTCCTTCAAATAGAAGGGTTCGAAATAGGCCACATCCTTGAAATCTTGTTCGGCTATTGCCTTTTCTGCCAACGGGAACATCATGCCGGCAAGCGGGCGGATGCCGTCGATGAAGTGTGCATTGGGATGCGTGATTTTCTCTTTGCATTTGGCTGCACCGTCACCGAAGAAATAGACGGGATGTTGCTCTAAAAATTCTAGGTAGGAGTTTTCGTCCACAATATCGGCTGCAATGTCGCGCACCGATTTCAAGGCACGGTCGTAGATGGCAGCATAGACTTCCATGCGGCGGGCGTCAATCATCGGGCAGAGTAATGCGTCGTCGGGCAACTCATCGTGGTAGAGCAATACCGGTACACACTGAACTTCAGGGTTTCCAGCCCGATAAGTGGCAGGTTACGTCCATAGCAGACACCTTTTGCCATCGACACGCCGATACGCAACCCGGTATACGAACCAGGGCCGCAGCTCACGGCGACTGCATCCAACGGCATGGCATGGCTATCGGCAAAGGATAGCGCCTCGTCCACAAAGACTCCCAATGAAACGGCGTGTGAAGGGCCATTCAGGTCCTCTTTCTTGAAAACGTTCTGTCCGTCCTCGCTCACGGCTACGGAGCAGGCAGAAGTGGACGTTTCAATATGCAAGATACATGACATAACTTTTATTCTTGATTTTATTGTGGCAAATTTACGTGATTATTTTCACTAATTAAAATAATCGTGTAATTTTGCGCAAAACTATAACATTATGATACAATCCATGACAGGCTACGGCAAAGCAACCGTCGAACTGCCTGATAAGAAAATCAACGTTGAAATAAAGTCGCTCAATAGTAAGGCAATGGACCTATCTGCCCGCATTGCTCCGCTTTATCGTGAGAAGGAGATGGAAATCCGTAATGAAATATCACGGAAACTGGAGCGCGGAAAGGTGGATTTCAGCCTTTGGATAGAAAAGAAAGAGAGTGCGGAAAGCGTCACTCCCATCAACCAGACATTGGTGGAGGGATATTACAAGCAGATTTGTGCTATATCAGAAAATCTAGGAATACCTGTGCCGGATGCGACGGACTGGTTTGCCACGTTACTCCGTATGCCGGATGTGATGACTAAGAATGATACGCAGGAACTGAGTGAGGAGGAATGGGCTGTGGTTTATTCGGCTGTGGAAAAGGCTGTTGGTGCGCTGGTGGACTTCCGTAAGCAGGAAGGAGCTGCCCTTGAAAAGAAGTTCCGTGAGAAGATCTCCAACATCTCCCATCTGTTGGAGACTATCGCTCCCTATGAGAAAGAGCGTGTAGCCAAAGTGAAGGAACGTATTACAGATGCACTGGAAAAGACCTTAAGTGTGGATTATGACAAGAACCGCCTGGAGCAGGAACTCATCTACTACATCGAAAAGCTGGATGTGAACGAAGAGAAACAGCGTCTTGGCAATCATCTGAAATATTTTATCAATACGCTGGAAACCGGAACCGGACAAGGCAAGAAGTTAGTTCATCGCCCAGGAGATGGGACGCGAAATCAATACCTTGGGCAGTAAGTCCAATCATGCGGAGATGCAGAAGATTGTCGTTCAGATGAAAGATGAATTGGAGCAAATCAAGGAACAAGTATTGAACGTCATGTAGTATCAAATAGTAAATCGTCAAATCGTAAATAATTCGATGGCAAAACTTATCATATTTTCAGCCCCTTCGGGCTCTGGCAAGTCAACGATTATCAACTATCTGCTGACTCAAAATCTGAACTTGGCATTCTCCATCTCAGCGACCAGCCGCCCGCCCCGCGGAACGGAGAAAGATGGAGTGGAGTATTTCTTTCTGACTCCTGACGAGTTCCGTCGTCGCATAGCCAATGATGAATTCCTGGAGTATGAAGAGGTATATCAGGACCGTTTTTACGGAACACTGAAGGAGCAGGTGGAAAAGCAATTGGCTGCCGGACAGAATGTAGTGTTCGATGTGGATGTAGTGGGTGGTTGCAATATCAAGAAATTCTATGGTGAGCGTGCTTTGTCTGTTTTCATTCAGCCACCTTCAGTGGAGGAATTGCGCAAACGCTTGGTGGGGCGCGGAACAGATGCTCCCGAAGTGATAGAGAGCCGCGTGGCGAAAGCCGAATACGAACTGGGCTTTGCACCGAAGTTCGATACCGTGATTGTGAACGATGACCTGGAGACAGCCAAAGCGGAAGCATTGAAAGTAATCTCTCAATTCTTGAACGAATGAAACAACGTGGAGGAGTGTACAACCAGTTGGCACCGAGGAGGAAGAATAGCCCGAAGCTGAACAAGGCATTGCTAATTATTAATAGCGTTCTGTTCGTCTGCTCCCTTGTTGTGGGTGTATTGTATATACATCATGGCGAGCCTCGTTCCAGTATTTCAATGTTTCTTATCTCTGTAGTGACGATTTTCAATGCTTGGGCTGCCTGGCGTGCGTTGCAAAGACGTCCTTTGTAAGGTTGTATATGAATAAGAATAAATGAATATAGGAATCTTCAGCGGCTCGTTCAACCCGATACACATCGGACATTTGGCCCTCGCAACTATCTTTGCGAATACGGGGACCTGGACGAAGTGTGGTTTATGGTCACCCCCCACAATCCGCTGAAGGAAGAAAACGATCTGATGGATGACAAGTTACGTTTGAAGCTGGTGCAGCTAGCCACTGAGGGTTATCCCAAGTTTCGCGCTTCCGATTTTGAATTCCATCTGCCTCGGCCTTCTTATACTGTTCATACGTTGGATGCGCTGAAACGGACTTATCCCCAACACACTTTCCATCTTGTCATTGGTTCGGACAACTGGAGGCTGTTCCACCGTTGGTACGAGTCGGAACGCATTATTGCCGAAAATCATCTTCTGGTTTATCCCCGTCCCGGCTATCCGGTAGAGGCCACCTTTTTACCGCAGAATGTGCGGACAGTTTCTTCTCCGGTATTCGAAATCAGCTCCACTTTTATCCGTCGGGCCATAGAGGAGGGAAAAGACGTACGCTACTTCCTGCATCCGGCTGTGTGCGATGAACTCAAACGGATGCAGAATAAATGAATCTTTAAACTGAAATAAATGTCTGTATTTGTACGTGTTTTCATATTTATTTCTTATTTTTGAACGTATCAACCTTGAATGCATGGAAGAGTTTTCTTAATACATAGATATTCCTTAATTTAATAATCCGCTTATGAGAAAAGAACTACTGTTACTGGGAGCATTCGGTATGCTGACGACAGCGACGCTTTGTGCGCAAGAGTTTCATTTGCAACCTACTCCCCAAGAATATATTACGCAAAAAGATTCTGTTGATATTCCCCGACAATACCAGATCCTTTCCGGCAATTCCGTGCAGGACGGACCTGCGTTGCCTTTACTCCGTTCATTGATGCCGGAAGAGGTGCTTGGCGCTTCTTTCCGTGTATATATAGGAGTGAAAGGAGATAAGATTATCAAGAAATACCAACATCGGATTCCACGCAAATCCGAAGGTTATTTCCTGAAAATAGAAAAAGACTGCATCGTCATAGCCGGTGCTGACGAACGGGGAGCGTACTATGGTGTACAGACTCTTGCGCAGTTGCTTGCTTTAGACAAGCTGCCTTTGGCTGAAGTGACGGACTATCCTGATGTTCCCTATCGGGGTGTGGTAGAAGGTTTTTACGGTGCTCCCTGGAGTCAGGAGGCGCGTATACGCCAGCTTGATTTTTATGGTCGGAACAAAATGAATGTCTATATCTATGGACCGAAAGACGATCCTTATCACCGGACTCCCAACTGGCGCAAGCCTTATCCTGCTCGAGAAGGAGAAGAGTTGAAAGTATTGGTGAATAGGGCGAAGGAGAACAATGTTATTTTCTATTGGGCCATTCATCCGGGTCAGGATATTCGCTGGAATGAAGAAGACCGCTCGTTATTGTTGCAGAAGTTCGAAAGCATGTACCAGTTGGGTGTGCGTGGTTTTGCCGTTTTCTTTGATGATATTTCGGGTGAGGGGACAAAGGCAGACAAGCAGGCTGAACTGTTGAACTATATTGACGACCATTTTGTAAAAGTCAAGCGGGATGTTGCACCATTGATATTGTGTCCCACAGAGTACAACAAGTCATGGACCGATGTGGAGGGAGGCTATCTCACTACGCTTGGTGATAAGTTGAACGAGGGTATCAAGGTGATGTGGACCGGTGATATGGTAGTTGCTACTATAGATAAGTCTACGCTGGACTTCGTCAATCCGCTGCTGAAACGTAAGGCGTACATTTGGTGGAATTTCCCCGTTTCGGATTATGTACAAGACCATTTGCTGCTAGGGCCGGTTTATGGAAACGGGCTTGATGTAAAAGATGATATGTCTGCTTTTGTTTCCAATCCGATGGAACATGCCGAGGCTTCCAAAATCTCTCTGTACAGTGTAGCTGATTATACTTGGAATATGGAGAATTATGATAGTGAAACTTCTTGGAAACATGCAGTCAGAGACCTTATGCCACTTCATGCCGAATATTTGGAAATCTTCGCTGCTCATAATTCCGACCCGGGACAGAATGGACATCGCTTCCGTCGTGAAGAGTCCGTTGCCATTCAGCCTGCTCTCTCTGCCTTGTTGAAAGCCTATCAAGAGAAAAACGAGATAGATGAAGATGCCTATCGGCAGGTAGCTGAGGAATGCCGGAAGATAATCGTTGCCGCTGATGGATTGCTTGCGTCGGGAAATGAGAATCGTCCGTTGATAACTGAAATAAGCCTTGGCTCATTCAGTTCAAACAAGTGGGAGAGTATGGTGCGGAGGTGCTGAACATGATACGCCTGCGCCAGCAGAAGGATGCATTTATAGGTAGCTACGAACACGCCCGCGCCCTGCTGGTGCTGATGGGTGAGACGGATGCCCAATATAAAGCGGGCATAAAGAGCGGCAGCCTGCATCTGATGCTACTTTCAATGCTTTGTTCGAAGCGGCGACAACGGGCTATAATGCAGCGTTCCATGCCGGGCTTGATACAAAGGCTGTTTATTCTCCCTACACGTTGAAGAGCGACGTGAATCAGTTGGCTTCGCTTCCTATTCAGCAGAAGGGAAAGGTGAATACAATTATTCCGTCCAATGAAGTCATCAACTGGCAGGCAGGCGGTGTGCTGACCATTTCGATGGATTATGCCCGCCAGTTGAGTTCGGTGCTTATTGATTTGGGAGATGCGGAGGTGGCTAATTCTAAGTTTAAACTGGAAGTAACTTCGGATGGTACAAACTGGCAGGCGGTGGATTTGAAACCGGGATACAGAACGCAGGTGAAGGCATCTCTCAAGGATTTGAGCGTTGCGAAGATGAGGCTGGTGAATGTATCCGACACAGAGCAGAAGGTGTATTTCAAAATGTTCCGTTTTACGGAGAATTGATATGGTTCTTGATTCTTAAAATAGAGTTACGCGTCTGGGACGATGCTCCCCGTTGTTCTTAAGATCGGAATGACGGGGAGCACTTTTTTAGGAAGTTATTCAAGGCATTTGTCCAAGTCGCGGATGATTTGCTCTTTATCCATATTTTGTCCGATGAATACTATCTTCAGCATGCGGTCGCCGTATTGCTCGTCCCAGTCTCTTAGCAATCCCGGTTCTTGGCGCATCAGTTCTATCATGTCTTCTTCGGGGGCGGTGGCATACCATTGTCCGGCTTCAGTTATTTTCTTCTGTATACCTGCTTGTTCAAAGAGGAAGGACATGTCGCGGTTGTGGCTGAAGTAGCAGACACCCTTGGCGCGGATAACGCTGCGGGGCCATTTGGTAGCGACATAGTGGTCGAACTTATGAATGTCGAATGCAGGACGGCGGTAGTAGACAAATGTGCCAATACCGTATTCTTCTACTTCACCTCCTTCGTGATGGTGGTGATGATGACCCTCTTCATGATGGTAATGCGCCTCTTTTTCCTCCTCTTCGCTTACTTGTTGCTCTATGCCACGAATCCATCCGGCGGAAGTTGCGGCACGTTCAAAGTTAAAGAGGTGGGTATGGATAATCTTATCCAGGTCTACATCTGCATAATTGCACTCTATAATTTGGGCACCGGGTTGCAAGGTGTGGATAATCTGCCTGATACGTTTTAATTCCTCGGGCTGTACTTCTGCTGCTTTGTTCAGCAGGATAATATTACAGAACTCAATTTGCTGAATGATGAGGTTTTCTATATCTTCCTCATCAATGCCTTTGCGTGTCAAATCATCTCCGCAAGAAAATTCACTTTGCAGACGTAAGGCGTCCACCACGGTGGTAATGCAGTCTAAGCGGCAAATACCGTATTTAGTATACGCTCCTCCCATATGAGGAATGGAGCAGAGTGTTTGGGCAATAGGCTCCGGTTCACAGATGCCACTCGCTTCAATCACGATGTAGTCGAAGCGTTGCATCTTCATGATTTCGAACATCTGCTCTATCAAGTCTGTCTTCAGCGTACAGCAGATACAGCCATTCTGTAGAGCTACCAGGCTGTCGTCTTTCTTTCCCACCACGCCACCTTTCTGTATAAGGTCTGCATCAATGTTCACTTCGCCTATGTCATTGACGATAACGGCAAACTTAATGCCACGTTTATTAGAAAGAATGTGATTTACCAACGTCGTTTTGCCACTGCCTAGATAACCGGTCAACAGCAGTACGGGGATTTCTATTGTATTCATAATCGTTTGGTTTGCTTCAATGATAATGGTCTTCTTTTATTAACTTCCGCAAAGTTATCTGATTTATGTGATAATGGATTGAAAAAAACAAAATTTTGTTTCTTCTATATTATTAAACAGAAAAAAGGTGAAAAGCTTTGAGCCCCTCACCTTTCTTCTGTTGTAGTTGTACTATGGCTTTAGTTCTTACAGAATCCCTTGCGCCATCATCGCCTTTGCCACCTTCATAAATCCGGCCACATTGGCACCCTTCACGTAATTTACATAACCGTCGGCTTCCGTACCATATTGCACGCAAGCTTCGTGAATGTTCTTCATGATGCTCTTCAATTTCTCGTCCACTTCCTCTGCACTCCAGCTCAACTTGATGGAGTTCTGAGTCATTTCGAGACCGGATACTGATACACCGCCGGCATTGGCTGCCTTACCCGGAGCATACAGAATCTTTGCATCTTGGAATACGCGGATTGCTTCAGGGGTAGAAGCATGTTTGCACCTTCGGACACAGCCATGACACCATTAGCAATTAGTTTTTTGGCATCATCTCCATTTATTTCATTCTGAGTTGCAGAAGGCAGGGCGATGTCTGCCTTTTCACCCCAAGGACGTGCACCTTCTACGTACTTGACACCCGGATATTGTTCAGCATATTCGCGGATACGTCCACGATAGAGGTTTTTCAGCTCCATGATGTAATCCAACTTTTCGCGGTCAATGCCGTCCGGATCGTATACATAACCGTCAGAATCAGACATGGTCAATACCTTACCACCCAATTCCAATACTTTCTCGGCCGTATATTGAGCTACGTTACCGGAACCGGAAATCAGACAAGTTTTGCCTTTCAAGTCAGTACCCTTAGTCTTTAACATTTCCATCAGGAAGTAGATGTTACCGTAGCCGGTAGCTTCCGGACGAATCAGCGAACCGCCGAACTCACGGCCCTTACCGGTGAAAGTACCCGTAAATTCATGAGCCAGCTTCTTATACATACCGAACATGAAACCTACTTCGCGACCACCTACACCGATATCACCAGCAGGTACGTCTGTTTCAGGGCCGATATGACGCCATAACTCCAGCATGAAAGCCTGAACAAAACGCATGACCTCAGCATTTGACTTGCCGCGCGGAGAGAAGTCCGAACCGCCTTTACCGCCACCCATAGGCAGAGTTGTCAATGAGTTTTTAAATGTCTGCTCGAAAGCAAGGAATTTCAGGATGCTCAGGTTTACAGAAGCGTGGAAACGAACACCGCCTTTATAAGGGCCGATAGCGTTGTTGTGCTGCACACGATAGCCCATGTTGGTTTGTACGTTACCTTTATCGTCTACCCAAGTAACACGGAATTGGTAAACGCGATCGGGGATGCAAAGACGTTCAATCAGATTGGCTTTGTCAAACTCCGGATGCTTGTTATACTCTTCTTCAATCGTAGAAAGAACTTCTTCTACTGCTTGATGATACTCCGGTTCGTTGGGGAACCGTCTTTTCAGGTCTTCTAATACCTTAGCTGCATTCATAATCTATTTCTTTTATTGGTTGCTACTATATATTACCTAAAACAATTCGATTTTCGGTTTGTTTCCTTTTCCTCTCATTGCGGTTGCAAAAGTACACATAAAAATGAAACGAACAAACATTTTATAAAGAAAATGCGGTATAAAACAACAATTTTATTGTTTTATACCGCAAAATGGAATAAAAAGATATTATTTATCCTCTTTTTAGAGACTTTATGACGGGAATAAATACTAAAGCCGCCGAAATGGCAAGCGTTAGGATGATTGGACCGTCAATTCGTTCGACAGATATCAAAACAATGTAGCAAAGTGCTGCCCAAAGCAGCATAATGCAAACTATTTGGAATTTTGATAACGGTCGTTTCATTTGGCTGCTTTCTTTTTGTCTACGATAGCATCGATAACTGCCACTGCGGTGATATTCACGATATCTCGCACGGAGCTTTCAAAATCGGTGAAGTGGATAGGCTTGTTCAGCCCCATTTGGATAGGACCAATCAGTTCGGAGTCCGTATCCATCGCCTGCAGCAGCTTGTAAGCAGAGTTTGCAGAACTCAAGTTCGGGAAAATCAGTGTGTTTACGTCTTTTCCTTTCAAGCGCGTAAACGGATACTTGGCATCACGCATTTCGCGGTTCATGGCGAAATTCACCTGCATTTCTCCGTCAATGGCAAGGTCAGGATAGTTTTGTTGCATATATCCACTGCTTCGTGTACACTTACCGGACTTCCTTCCTTATCCGCACCGAAGTTGGAGTAACTCAACATGGCCATTACCGGTGTATGATTGAAGAAGCGGACGGTATATTCCGACAGCTTGGCAATGTCAATCAGCGTTTCGGCATTGGGATGACGGTTAATCAGCGTATCTGCCAGGAAGTATGTGCCTTTCTTGGAGTTCAGAATATGCATGGTGCCGAAATGCTTGTATTCCGGACGGATGCCGATGACTTCCTTGGCAACCTTGATGGTATTGCTGTATTTGGTGTAAAGACCTGTGATGAAAGCGTCTGCTTCACCCGTCTCCACCATCATCATACCGAAGTAGTTACGTTCGAACATTTTGTCGTTGGCTTCTTCGTAAGTGGCTCCTTCGCGGGCACGTTTTTCAGATAGGATGCGGGCATAGCGTTCACGGCGCGGCGCTTCATCCGGATGACGCAGATTTACTATCTCGATACCTTCAAGGCTAAGGTCGAGTTCTTTTGCCAGCTTCTCGATGGCTTCGTCGTTGCCCAATATAATAGGATGGCAGATACCTTCAGCCTTGGCTTCCACAGCAGCTTTCAGCATATTGGGTGGATGCCTTCGGCAAATACCACACGTTGTGGGTTGCGGCGGGCGGTGTCGTAGAGTTGGCGGGTCAGTTTGCTTTCGTAACCCATCAGCTCGCGCAGTTGCAGGCGGTAGGCATCCCAGTCTTCGATGTCTTTGCGAGCTACACCGCTTTCCATGGCAGCTTTGGCCACAGCGCAGGACACTTCGGTGATGAGGCGCGGGTCAACCGGTTTCGGGATGAAGTATTCGGGACCGAAGGTGAAGTTGTTTACATGGTATGCTTCATTCACAACATCGGGCACGGGCTGCTTGGCAAGGTTGGCAATGGCGTGCACGGCAGCAATTTTCATGGCTTCGTTGATGGCTTTTGCCTGCGTGTCGAGGGCGCCGCGGAAGATGTAGGGGAAACCGATTACATTATTAATCTGGTTAGGATAGTCGGAACGACCGGTGGACATCAGTACGTCCGGACGTGCTGCCATGGCGTCTTCGTAAGAGATTTCCGGAGTAGGGTTGGCAAGGGCAAACACGATGGGATGGTCTGCCATGCTGCGAACCATGTCCTGGGTCAACACATTACCTTTTGACAGTCCAAGGAATACATCGGCACCTTTGATGGCTTCTGCCAGTGTATGTACGTCGCGACGGTCGGTGGCAAAGTAACGTTTCTGCTCGGTCAGATTCTCGCGGTCGCTGGTGATGACTCCCTTACTGTCCAGCATCAGGATATTCTCACGGCGTGCACCGAGCGCTTCATACAGTTTGGTACATGAGGTGGCGGAAGCCCCGGCACCGTTTACGACGATTTTCACTTCCTCTATCTTCTTGCCTGCCACTTCCAGGGCGTTCAGCAATCCTGCGCTGGAGATGATGGCGGTGCCGTGCTGGTCGTCGTGCATCACGGGGATGTCCAATTCCTCTTTCAGGCGGCGTTCTATTTCGAAACATTCGGGTGCTTTGATGTCTTCCAAGTTGATACCTCCGAATGTTGGGGCAATAGCCTTGACAGCTTCGATGAACTTGTCGGGGTCTTTTTCATTTACTTCGATGTCGAATACGTCGATACCTGCATAAATTTTGAACAACAGACCTTTACCCTCCATGACGGGTTTGCCGCTGAGGGCGCCAATATCGCCCAGGCCGAGCACGGCGGTTCCGTTGGAGATGACAGCTACCAGATTGCCTTTTGCTGTATATTTATATGCATCTTGCGGGTTTTTCTCAATTTCGAGGCACGGTTCTGCAACGCCCGGAGAGTAGGCGAGAGAAAGATCGGTTTGTGTACTGTAAGGCTTGGTGGGTACTACTTCAATCTTACCCGGTTTGCCTTGCGAATGGTAGAGCAAGGCTGCTTCTTTGGTTATTTTAGCCATGGTAGAATAGTTAAATTGGTTATAATTTGGCTGCAAATGTAGGTATAAAAGTTCTAAATTGTAGCTCGCTGTCAATAAAATCTATTACTTTTATCAGTTAATTAGCTTAAAATGCTTATTTTTGGCATCAGATTTTAGAAATTACCCCCATTTATTAACTTAACACATGAGTTGCATGAGAATTTTGAAACTTCCTCTGGCAGGATTATTATTTTGTGTAATGGCACTATTTGCTGGATGTAAAACGAGTAATGAACCTAAGGCACCGGTTGCTCTGACCTGGGAAATGGGTGCAAGTGACATCGAACCCGGATATTATGAGAATACCTTTATTCTCAAGAATATCTCTCAAAAACCTCTAAAAAAGAACTGGACGATTTACTATCACAGCTTCCCCGAGGGGTGAAGCAGGAAGGAGCCTCTGAAGTGAAGGTAGAGGTAGTGAACGGTAATTTTTTCAAAATGTATCCGACAGACGAATTTGCTCCGCTGGCTCCCGGTGATTCCATGCGGATCACTTTCCTTTGTACTTACAAGCTGGACCGGAACTCCCATGTACCGGAAGGAACTTATTGGGTGGAGACTGTGGATGGTAAAGAGGGCAGTCCGTTGCCCGTGGCTTTGAAGGCGCTGCCGCTTCCTTCTCCCGAGTCAATGAGCGGCTATCCGGATGCGACTAAGATTTATGAATCCAATCTTCGCTTGGCTGGTGCTCCTGCTTTGGTGCAGTCAGACATTCTTCCGTCTGTAAAGAAAGTGGTACCATTGAAGGCGATAATGTCGTATTGGAAGGTAAGGTAGCTTTGGCATTTCCGGAGAACTTTGCCGGTGAAGCCAAGTTGCTGAAAGAGAAACTGACTGGTTTGTATGGTTTGGAAGTTGTCGGAAATGCTTCCGTGAAGATTGTGCTGGAAGAACTGCTTGATAGGAAGGAGGCCGTAAATGATGAATATTATACTATCAATATAGGTGACAACCTGATAAAAATCAGTGCTGCCACTCCTCATGGCATTTTTAATGGTACACAGACACTTTTGTCAATGTTGAAGGGCAAGCAGACACCTTATTTGCTGGAGGCAGTCTCCATTCGGGATTATCCGGACTTGGCATATCGTGGACAAATGATAGATATTGCCCGTAATTTCACCGCTCCGGAGAACTTGAAGAAACTGGTGGATATTTTTGCATCTTATAAATTGAATGTCCTGCATTTCCATTTTTGTGATGATGAAGCCTGGCGTTTGGAGATTCCCGGTTTGGAGGAACTGACTGCTGTGGGTAGCCGTCGCGGGCATACCACTGACGAAAGCCAGTGCCTCTACCCATGTTATGACGGTGGCTATGACCCTGATGCAAAGACTGTAGGCAATGGATATTATAGCCGCGAGGAATTTATTGATTTGCTGAAGTATGCTGCCGAAAGACATGTCCGCATTGTTCCGGAAATAGAATCTCCGGGGCATGCCCGCGCTGCCATTGTCTCCATGAAGGCACGCTATAACAAATATTTTGAAACTGATCCGGGGAAAGCTACAGAATATATATTGAGTGAACCGGAAGATACTTCACGTTATGTTTCTGTACAATATTATACGGACAATGTGATGAATGTCGCCTTGCCTTCTACCTACCGTTTTATGGAGAAGGTGATTCAGGAACTTAATGCGATGTATCAGGAAGCTGGTCTTTCACTGTACACAGTGCATTTGGGTGGTGACGAAGTGCCTCGCGGTGTGTGGATGGGCTCCCCGAAATGCCAGGAACTGATGAAGGAAAAAGGCATGACGAAAGCTCATGATTTGTCGGAGTATTTCATTACGCAAATGGCGGATGTGATGCAGAAGAACGGACTGAAATTCAGTGGTTGGCAGGAAGTTGCTTTGGGGCATACTGAAGAGGCTCATCAACAGTTGAGGGGCCAGGCTGCCGGTGTGTATTGCTGGAATACTGTACCGGGCTCTGATGAAGTGGTTTATCAGACAGCCAATAACGGTTACCCGGTCATCCTTTGCAACGTGGGCAATTTCTATATGGATATGGCTTACAATGGTCATCCGGACGAGCGTGGACTCGATTGGGGAGGTTATGTGGATGAGTCTGTCTCTTTCTCTATGCTTCCTTTCAGCATTTATCGTTCGCTGCGTGTGGATATGGCAGGCAATCCCATTGATTTGAATAATGCGGAAAAGGGGAAGACTGCTTTGACAGAGATAGGCAAGAAGCATATTATGGGTGTACAAGGGCAATTGTTTGCCGAAACTATCCGTAGTTTTGATGGCGTGGAATATCTTCTTTTCCCAAAAATATTAGGGCTGGCAGAACGTGGCTGGAATGCCCATCCGGCATGGGAAAATTTATCCGGTATACGGGAGGAGCAGGCTTTCAATCAGGCTTTGGCACTTTATTATGAGAAAATCAGCAAGAGTGAAATGCCTTATTGGGCAAAGCATGGGATTAACTTCCGCTTGCCTCAGCCGGGTTTATGGATAGAAGAGGGAAATCTGTTTGCTAATGTGGCCATTGATGGGGCTGAGATACGTTATACGACTGATGGGTCGGAACCTACTGCCCAGTCTGCTTTGTGGCAGGAGCCGGTGAAATGCGATGCTTCGGTATTGAAGGTAAAGACATTCTATCAAGGAAAGGAAAGTTTGCCGATAACGTGGCAGGTAAAATAATTGTTGTAATATTTAGGCGCGAATTACGTGGATGTAATGGACTAAATCCGTGAAATCCGCGTAATTCGCACCTTAAAAAAATATCAAGAAGTTTTTAAAATTTCTATCCTTATCAAGCGTTCAGCGCTTGTTCTATATCCGCAATAATATCCTCTGCATTCTCTATACCTACCGAGAAGCGAATCAGGTCGGGGCGTACACCTGCTCCATCAGTTGCTCGTCTGTCAACTGGCGGTGTGTATGGCTGGCTGGGTGCAGCACGCAAGTACGTGCATCGGCCACATGAGTCACGATGGCTGCCAGTTTCAGTGAATCCATAAACTTGATAGACTCTTCCCGTCCGCCCTTCAAGCCGAAGGTGACAACGCCGCAAGAGCCGTTCGGCATGTACTTCTGTGCCTGCTCGTAGTATTTGTCGCCCGGCAGACCACAATAATTCACCCAAGCCACTTTGTCGTTCTGGGCAAGATACTCGGCTACCGCTTGTGCATTCTTGCAATGTTGGGGCATACGCAGGTGCAGTGTTTCCAGACCCAGGTTCAGTAGGAATGCGTTTTGTGGAGACTGGATGCTGCCCAGGTCGCGCATCAGTTGGCTGTAGCTTGGTGATGTAAGCCATTTTGCCGAAGGCTTTCGTATAAGTCAGTCCGTGGTAAGACTCGTCCGGTGTGCACAGTCCGGGGAATTTGTCGGCGTGTGCATCCCAATCGAAGTTACCGCTGTCTACAATGGCTCCACCTACGCTGGTGGCATGTCCGTCCATGTATTTGGTGGTAGAGTGTACTACGATGTCGGCACCCCACTCAAACGGGCGGCAGTTGATAGGGGTAGGGAAGGTGTTGTCCACAATCAAGGGCACGCCGTGGCTGTGGGCAATGCGGGCAAACTTCTCTATATCGAGCACTTCGAGCGTAGGGTTGGAGATGGTTTCGCCGAATAGGGCCTTGGTATTGGGGCGGAAAGCAGCGGAAATTTCTTCCTCGCTGGCATCCGGGTTGACGAAAGTGACGTCGATGCCCAATTTCTTCAAAGTTACTCCGAAGAGGTTGAATGTTCCGCCATAGATGGTAGAGGAGCAAACAAAATGGTCTCCTGCCTGGCAGATATTGAAAATGGCATAGAAGTTGGCTGCTTGTCCGCTGGATGTCAGCATAGCGGCCACACCACCTTCGAGGGCGGCAATCTTGGCGGCTACAGCATCGTTCGTAGGGTTCTGCAGGCGGGTATAGAAATAGCCGCTGTCTTCAAGGTCGAACAAGCGTGCCATCTGTTCGCTGGTATCATATTTGAAAGTTGTACTTTGATAGATGGGGAGTACACGGGGCTCGCCCTTTTTAGGAGTCCATCCGGCTTGTACGCACAGCGTCTCCGGCTTGAATTGCTTTGCCATAATGTTATCTGTTTTAAAAGTTTCTTATCTATTATCGCGTAAGTTGTCGCAAAAGTAGGGAAAAAATTATAATTTTGTGCTTAAGTATGGTAAAATGCTATAAATTAGCGGCTGGAAATTTGTAGCGAACCGAATAAATGATGAATAATTGGAATATGAAACGCATATTTTGTTTACTGACCATCCTCTTTTGTACTTTGTTTGCTTTTAATGCTTCGGCTCAGGAAGAGCGGGATAGTCCGAGACGTGGAGAAGGAATCTCTGTTTTCCTGGAACGTAACAAGCGCCCGGGGAGAGCCTATTATAAGGAGTTTTTGGAGCTGAACAAGAAACTTCTTAAAGGGAAGGAGGAATTGCGGCTGGGAGTGAAGTATGTACTGCCCCATTATCAAAGCCGGTTGGCAATGGGAAGAAGACAATCAATGAACCTTTGTTCGGGAAAGCGCTTGCCAGTGTAAAAGTGACATCCAACCGTTTGCAGGGCGCTTGTTTTTATGTAGTGAGCGGGCATGGAGGCCCCGACCCCGGAGCTATCGGCAGAATCGGCAAAATAGAACTGCATGAAGATGAGTATGCGTATGATGTGGCTTTGCGCCTTGCCCGTAACTTGATGCAAGAGGGGGCGGAAGTCCGTATCATTATCCAGGATGCTAAAGACGGAATCCGTGATGACAAGTACCTTTCCAACAGCAAACGTGAGACGTGCATGGGAGCTCCCATACCCTTGAACCAAGTGGCACGTCTCCGGCAACGTTGCGCCAAAATCAATGAGTTTTACAAGAAGGACCGCAAGAACTATAAATATTGCCGTGCCATTTTTCTTCATGTGGACAGTCGCAGTAAGAGCCATCAGACCGATGTGTTCTTTTACCACTCTAAAAGCAAGCCCGACAGCAAGCGTCTGGCTAAGACCATGAAGAAAACTTTCGAATCGAAATATGACAAGCACCAGCCCAACCGTGGGTTTACCGGAACTGTCAGCGCACGCAATCTTTATGTGTTAGCCAATACTTCTCCCGCTTCCGTATTCGTGGAATTGGGAAATATCCAGAACACTTTTGACCAGCGCCGTTTTGTAATCAGTTCGAACCGCCAGGCCTTGGCCAAGTGGATGATGGAGGGTTTCATCACGGATTATAAAAAGGCGAAATAAGGACAATCAACTCTCACTCTCCTTTTTCTTTTCGTGTACCACCACGACTGTAACGGCCGTTATTATCAGCGCCATGCCGATGGCGCTGGCCGGTGTGAAGCTTTCATTGAATATCAGGCAACCGATAACTACGGCTGTCAGAGGTTCCAAGGCCCCGAAAATGGAAGTCAGTGTAGGCCCTATGTATTTAATGGCTTTTACCAGGGTGATGTTGGATATAGCTGTTGCCGGCAGCGCCAGTCCGAGAATATTCAGCCATGTGTGGGTATCATTGGCCAGCCGGATGCCTCCGGTCAGATATCCTCCTATAATAAAGAACAAGGCTCCCAGCCCCATTACGTAGCATGTCAATGCAGTGGAGGGAATCTGCACGGCACGGCTCTTCCTTACTCCTACGATATATCCTCCATAAAAGAATACGGACAGACCGGCAGCAATCAGCCCGATGGTCGTGTTTCCTCCTTCAAAGTCTATTTTGCCGGATGACAAAAAGTCCAGCTCCGCTTAGTGACACCAACACGGCAAACAGAATGGCGAATGACCTCTTTTCTCCGAAAAAGCCCATCATGGCCAGTGCCACGGCCAGCGGATACATGAAATGAATGGTGGATGCCACTCCGCTGGCTATGTTCTGATAGGCGATGACCAGACTGAAGGAGGTAGCTGCCCGGAGCAGGCTGAGGATGAACACCGTTCCCCAGTCTTTCCTGCTGATGCGGAATGTCTCGCCCAGCATAATGCCGAAAACGACCAAGGCAAGTGAAGCTATTCCCCATCGGTAGGCCAATACTTCGAAAGAGGAGAAGCCCGCAAGGAGTAATGAAATGGTGAAAAAAGGAGCCAGCCCGAAGGTGGCAGAGGAGAGAGCCGCATATATAAACCCTTTTATGGAAACATTTTGCATCTTTTATCTTGATTTTAATGGAGATTTTAAAATTATCTGTTTGCGTCAATTGCTTGATTCGCATTGCGTCGTGCAAAATTAATGAATAAAAACAAGCATACAGACAAGGGAGTGTCCCTTTTTTACAATACAGTATAGATATGGGTATCTAATATAGTATCGACCGGCTTGCCTAATATTTATTCGTTCCATCATGAGGTAAAAATCATTCCACCGCGGAGTAAAATCTTCCACCATGGTGGAACGATTTTACTCCATGGAGGAACGAATACTTGTTCGCTGCCCGGTTCCTAAACTCTTCCGGGGAGAAATCCTGATGCTCCGGCAGAACAGTTTGCCTACTCTACCGGAATATAAATCTCTGTCAACAGTTCCTCCGGCGCCGTATCTGCGGGGTTGTTCAAGTAACGTTCCGCACTGGACTCATCCCGTAAGCTACATTCCATTTCGGGGATATACTTCCCGTAGATGGTATCGTATACGGCCTGCAGATGTTCGTATGGACCTTTGTATAGGAATATGGCATAGCGGCCTGCCGCGAGCTGTTTAAATCCTATGTCTCCTTTGGCCGTTGCAGATGAGGGTAGGACTATACATACATCGGTACGCAGCTTTTCAGCGGGCGTCACTTTGGGGTCATCGTGATAGATACAGTAGGGCATCACTTCTCCCATAGGCAGTTTTTCTTCCTGGATGAACTGGCAAAGGCGCATCCATGCGCTGCAATAGTCGTTCAGTTTATAGTCGCCAAAGAGGCGGATGTAAATCACATTTCTGGCAGGAACTTCTTTGATTTCGTGTTTCAGTTCCAGTTCCGGACGAATAATGGCTGGTTTCATAATTACAAAGTTTTTATTGTTACGGTATTCTAATGGTGAAATGCCGTAGAACTGCTTGAATACTTTCGACAGTGACGAAGGCGAAGAGTAGCCTATACGGTAGGCTATGTCCGCTATCGGCATGTCCGAGTAACGAAGCAACCGGGCAGCGGCTTCGGTACGCGTCCGGACAATGAACGTACCGACGGGTTCACCCAGGAAAGCTTTCATGATGCGGTGGAAGTAGAAGGGAGAGAAATGGGAAATCCTGGCCAAAGATTTCAGGTCAATTTCTTCTCCGAGGTGCAGATTTATATAATCCACTACTGCGTTCACACACTTTTGGTATTCCTCCTGGGTTGTCTTTTTCTGCTGCATGGCTCTATTGGGCTTTTTCATGTTGCAAAAATAGGAGGAAAAGAAATAGGTTACTTGTCCGATGTTGCTATAAATGCAATATCTTTAAATAAGATAAGCTATATCCCGGCACAACTTTTTCGTGCAAGCATGAAAGTTTTGCATTCGATTTGCAATATCTTTGCATTTCAGATGAAAAAACAAATGCTTGCAGATGACCGAGGAGATTAAAAGACAACTTTGGGAGTGGGCGGCGGCCTATCATTGCGCCGGCTTCATTCAGAACGACCCCGTACAGTTTCCACATCGCTATGAACGGAAGCAGGATATTGAAATCAGTGGCTGCTGACTGCCATCATGAGTTTCGGCAACCGTAAACAGATATTGAAAAAGGCTGAAGAGTTGCATAGGTTGATGGGGGTATCACCTCATCAATACGTGTTGTCCTGCCGATGGAAGAATGACTTCCCTGCTACGGACAGAAGCTGTTTTTACCGAATGCTTTCTTATGCTGACTTTCATTCCTATTTCAGGCGTTTGCATGCTGCCTATTCTGCTTTTGACAGTCTGGAGGATGCCTTATGTACGTATGCCGGTAATCCGATGGAAAGGTTATGTGCATTTTTGGAAGTCTCGGCAAAGAGCCCCCAAAAGAAACTGAACATGTTTTTGCGCTGGATGATAAGGAAAGGTCCGGAAGTGGATTTTGGTATTTGGGAGAGATTTGATTGCAGGGACCTGATTGTGCCTTTGGACACGCATGTCTGCCGTGTGGCCTATGCTTTGGGACTCACCGAGACAGAAACATTTTCTTTGAAGAATGCCCGCCGGATTACTGAAGCTCTGGCAGAGGCCTTTCCGGACGACCCGTGCCTGGGGGACTTTGCTTTGTTTGGAAGCGGAGTCAGCGGAGTATTGTAGCGTGTTACCAGTCAATTTCTTGTATCCCTCTGCTCCGTAAGAAATCGTTGGCTTTACTGAAGTGCCTGCAACCGAAGAATCCGTATTCGGCAGAACGTGGGGACGGATGGACGGTAGTCAGAATCAAGTGTCTGCTGCTATTGATTAAAGCGGCTTTTTCTTTGGCGTACGCTCCCCAAAGCATGAATACAAGATTCTCCCGTTCATCACTCAGTTTCTTGATAACAGCGTCTGTGAAGATTTCCCATCCCATGTTCCGGTGCGAGCCGGTTTCGTGGGCACGTACTGTGAGGACGGAATTCATAGGAAACACGCCTTGCGCTACCCAACGGTCCAGATTTCCGGAAGTCGGAATGGGCTTTCCCAGGTCCTGATGTATTTCCTTGAATATGTTTGCCAGAGAACCGGGAATGGCTACTCCTTTCGGTACGGAAAAGCAGACTCCATAATACTGACCGGGATTAGGATAAGGGTCTTGTCCGAGTATGACGACTTTCACTTTCTCGAACGGGCAAGAGTTGAAGACGTGGAAAATTTGATGGCCGGGAGGTAGCACGTTGGCATGTCCATACTCACTTTTTACAAATGCTACCAGCTTCTCAAAATAAGGTTTGTCAAACTCCTCTTGTAGGCGTTTTCTCCAGCTTTCTTCTATTTTTACGTTCATAAGAGTCTTGCAGTTACATATGAATAGGAAACGATGTTGCAAAAATACAAATAATCCGGATGAGGCAGATGCATTTACGAGTATAAAGAATGTTTTAATTATCGTATGAAACGATAGTTATTTTGAGTAAGTTTATTACTTTTGTGGTGCAATGCCGGACACTAAGCATAGAGTCGCCATTGCTGAGGTTGAACTGATTGGTAAAATAAAGGAATGGAAAATTTTCATCGTATGGATGCTTGTCCGGTACGGGATGTACTGAGCAGGTTGGGAGACAAATGGACAATGCTTGTGCTGGTCACACTGAAAGCGAATGGAACGATGCGTTTTTGCGATATACAGAAAACCATAGGGGATATTTCCCAGCGGATGCTGACGGTTACATTGCGCTCATTGGAGACGGACGGGCTGATTGTCAGGAAAGTCTATGCGGAAGTTCCTCCCCGTGTGGAGTATAACCTTACAGAAATCGGATGTAGCCTGATGCCGCATATTGAATCTTTGGTAGGATGGGCATTGGAGCATATGAATGATATTTTGAATCGGCGCAGTCTGCAGAACTGATGGGTCGATATGCAAAGAGGGTGTGTCGAAACTGGTATTCACCACAGATTACACAGATTTGCACAGATAAGCATCTTTGATTATCAGTAGATTAAGCTCATTCTGTGTTAATCCGTGTAATCTGTGGTGAATTTTGACACACCCCTTCAGAAGTTTCCAAGTGCTTGTTTTATTTCTTAGCATCGGCAAAATTGTGAACCTTGTTTTTCAGATTGTCAGCTTTCTCTGCGGCCTCATGGGCCTCATGGGCCATCTTGTCTGCTACTTTGGTGCCAACGTGCAATGCTTCTTCTTCAGCAGTGTTGATGAACTCCTTGCTTCGCCATTTGCTTTGTGGATGGCACGGCATATGGCATCTTCCAGCTTTTTAGCTTTCTCCGTACGGGAGAAGTGGTAGCCAATGCACCGGCAACCGAACCTATTCCCAGTCCGATCCAGAAATTAGAATCTTTACATTTCATAATCAAGTCAGTTTTTAATAGTTAAAGTTAGAATCAATTCTGATGAGACAACATACTTGCCAAAGATTGGTTCATCCGGCGGGAAAGGAATTAATAACAATTTACTTTTGTTGGTGGAGATATTTATTCTGCTTAAATTTGCGATGCACTTAAAATTTATACAAGTATGATTAGATTAAATGTTTTTATTCAGGTAAGTGCGGAGAACCGTGCCGCAGTATTGGAATCTGCCAAAGAACTGGTCGCATATTCCTTGAAGGACAATGGATGCATTGCTTATGATGTGTTTGAGAGCGCCACTCGCAGCGATGTTCTTATGATTTGTGAAACATGGAAAGATGCAGAGTCATTGTCTGCCCATGAAAAAGCAGACCATTTTGTGGCCCTGGTGCCCAAAATCCAGGGGCTGGCTGCCATGAAGTTGGAAAAATTCGAGTTCTGAATCAGTAATTTGAGGTAGTAAGGGGTTGTGTGATCATGCGTAAATAAGTATATTTGTGCATTCTTAATATACATATTTATGCTGATTACCCTTATTATCCTTGTTCTCTCCGCTGCCTTTTTTGTAGCAGGCAAAGTCCGTTCGGACATTGTGGCGCTTTGTGCGCTGATTGGTTTATTGATATTTCAGATTCTTACTCCTGAAGAGGCCCTTTCCGGCTTCTCCAACTCGGTGGTGATTATGATGGTGGGCTTGTTCGTTGTGGGCGGCGCCATTTTTCAGACCGGGCTGGCTAAAATGATAAGTTCGCGCATTTTAAAGCTGGCAGGCAAGAGCGAGCTGAAACTCTTCTTGCTGGTGATGCTGGTTACCTCTGCCATTGGTGCTTTTGTGAGCAATACGGGAACGGTGGCTTTGATGCTGCCTATCGTGGTGAGCTTGGCGCTGAGTGCCGGAATGAATCCCAGCCGTCTATTGATGCCTTTGGCTTTTGCCAGCAGTATGGGCGGTATGATGACACTTATCGGTACGCCTCCTAACTTGGTCATTCAGAATACATTGACGGGAGCGGGCTTTGAACCGCTGTCTTTCTTCTCCTTCTTGCCGGTGGGCATTGTGTGCGTGATAGTGGGAACTTTGGTTTTAATGCCTCTGACCAAATGGTTTCTCTCCAAGAAAGGCAAAAAGAATGACGGAACATTGTCGGGTAAATCATTGGACCAACTGGTGCAGGAGTATGGACTTTCCAGCAATCTGTTCCGTTTGAGGCTGTCAATGACTCCCGTCTGATAGGAAAAACCATCATAGACCTGGATGTACGCCGCAAGTATGGTCTGAATATCATTGAAGTACGGCGTGTAGACTCTTCCCAACATAGATTCCTGAAAACTATTACCCAGAAATTGGCATCACCCGATACGACTATTTGGGTGGGCGACGTGCTTTACATTACGGGAGAGGTGTCGAACGTAAATCGTTTTGCTGAAGACTTTTTAATGGAAATGCTCGACGGGCATACCACTGAAGAAGCCTCCAAAGCCGACAAGTCCCTTGACTTTTATGACATCGGAATCGCCGAAATCGTGTTGATGCCCTCTTCCAATATCGTGAACCGGACGGTGAAGGAAGCGGGGTTCCGTGATAAATTTAATGTAAATGTATTGGGCATCCGTCGTAAGAAGGAATATATATTACGTGAATTGGGACGTGAGCGTATGCATAGTGGCGATGTTTTGCTGGTGCAGGGTGCGTGGCAGGACATCGCACGGATAAGCAGGGAAGATTCCGATTGGGTGGTATTGGGGCAGCCTTTGGCAGAAGCCGCCAAAGTGACGCTGGATTATAAAGCGCCCATAGCTGCCGCTATCATGGTGCTGATGGTTGCATGATGGTCTTCGACTTTATTCCCGTGGCCCCGGTGACAGCGGTGATGATTGCCGGCTTGCTGATGGTGCTGACGGGATGTTTCAGGAATGTGGAAGCCGCCTATAAAACGATAAACTGGGAAACGATTGTGCTCTTTGCAGCCATGCTCCCCATGTCTCTTGCACTCGAAAAAACCGGTGCCTCGGAATATATATCCAACAGTCTTGTGAGCGGATTGGGCAGTTATGGTCCTATTGTGTTGATGGCAGGTATCTATTTCACCACTTCATTGATGACCATGTTCATCAGCAATACGGTGACGGCAGTGCTGATGGCCCCTATTGCTCTTCAAAGTGCGGTTCAGATTGGAGTAAGTCCCGTTCCGTTCTTGTTTGCCGTGACGGTTGCGGCAAGCATGTGTTTCGCTTCTCCGTTCTCTACACCGCCCAATGCACTGGTGATGCCGGCAGGACAATATACATTCATGGATTATATAAAAGTGGGGCTCCCGTTGCAGATTATTATGGGAGTGGTGATGGTATTTGTGTTGCCGTTGCTGTTTCCTTTTTAGCAAAGTATATGACCACTTCATTATGCTGTAATATTGGGCGCGGATTACGCGGAATAACGCGGACTATGCAAATTGAATTCTTGAAATTTGCGTAATCCGCGCCTAAAAAATAGTAAGGTAGTTTTGACACGTTCCTCCTTTTTACTGTTACAGCTTTATACTTTTTTTCTTTCCTGCATAGCTTATTGTCTTTCCGCCTTTCATCGGCCGGTCTCCCGTACCGGAGTTCTGACCGACCAGAACAACCTTGAACTTGCGGCTTTTCAGCATACCCGGAAAACTGCCTTCCCGCTCTTCTATTGTCAGGCGACGAGCCTTGTCGTCCCAATGGAAGCGATGGTGGAATAAGCTCCCTTTTCGTAGTTGTAGTTGTCATTTTCGTCCTCGTAGAGGGTGAATGTGCCGTCGGCACCCGGATAGATGCGTATCTCCAGATTGTCCCAATTCTTTTCGGCGGAATACTGTACTTTGGGACCGAACGGCAGGATACTGCCGGCTTTTACATAGACGGGCAGAATCTCTTTCGATACACAGCGGTTCAAGGTCTGTCCGCCCTGCTGTTTTTCGTTACTCCAGAAGTCCCACCAGTCTGCGCCTTGAGGAAGGTAAACCGACCATTCCGTCACTTCCGGCCGGGTGACCGGTGCTACCAGTAGGGAGCGTCCGAAAAGAAATTCGCCGCCAACTTCATGTGTTTTAGAATCTGCTGCAAAATCCATTACTAAAGGACGCATGAATGTACCGTCATTGTGGGACACATCCCAGGAAGTGCTGTAAATGTAGGGCAGAAGGCGATAGCGCAGATTAATCATCTTCTCCTGGGCATCGAAACACCACTCGCCACGCTTGCCGAAGTTCCAGATTTCACGGGGCAACTCCGTACCGTGCGAACGCATCATCGGGCAGAAAGTGCCGAACTGCATCCAGCGTACATACAGTTCTTGGTATTTGGGGTTCTTGGCTCCCCCTTCTTGGTTCCAGCGTCCGGCAAAGAAGCCGCCTATGTCACTGTTCCAGTTCGGAATGCCCATTAAGGTGTAGTTCAGTGCGGCAGGAATCTGTTTCTCCAGCATGTCCCAAGTGGAGGTCACGTCACTACTCCAGGTGTTGCAACCGTAACGTTGTTGTCCGATAAATCCGGAACGGGTCAGGATGACAACGCGTTTGTCTTTGCTCAAAGCCTTTTGATGCGAGGCTATTCCGTTGTTGTGCATCAGTGAGTAGGCATTTTTTACACTCCGGTAAGATCCCAAGTGAGTGGGGAGGTCATAGTCCGATTCTTGTCGGTTGATATGGTCGGGCTCTGTAGAATCGAGCCACCAGCCGTCGTTGCCGATGTAACTGAAAATGCCTTTATTCAGATATTTCCAATAAATGTCCTTGCTTCGGGATTGTAGACGTCGTAGGGGCGTGCGCCACTTTGTGGAGGCCAGGTATCAAAATTGATAATCATGCCTTTGGCATTCAGCTCCTTGCGCTGCTCTGTGTGGGTACCAAAGCCGGGCCATGCCACAATCATCAGCTTGGCATTCAGTTTGTGTATTTCGTCGGCCCACTTCTTGGGATTGGGAAAGCGCTCAGGGTCAAAGCTGTGTGAGTTCCACGCACTGTCCGTCTTCTGATATTCGGGCCAGTAGCGCCAGTCTTGAATCATACAGTCAATGGGAATTTGCAGCTCGCGATACTTCTTCAAGACATTCAGGCTTTCTTCCTGCGTATGATAGCGCTCCTTGCTTTGGAAGAAACCATAGGTCCACAACGGAAGCATGGGGGAGTGTCCCGTCAAGTCGCGCACCTGGGCGATGATGCCGTCGGCGTTTCCGCCATACATGAAATAATAGTCCGCACAGTGTCCCAGGCTCTGGAAAGCGAGTTCCTGCGGAGTATCCATGAATTCTGAAATGGAGTAGTTGTCCCAATATACGGCATAGCCTTTCACGGGCGACATGAAATAAGGAGAATAGGTGAACATGTTCTCGTTCTGCATGTGGTGCATGGAGTTGCGGCGGTTGAATTTGCCGTCCATCACTTGTCCTACTCCGTAGATGGGTTCGTCTTTATCCAATAGGAAAGAGCCCCTTACTTGATAGGAGGGAGTGCCGGCATCATTCTTATCGGCAAAAGAGGTGCCGTAGTCCTTGTCTTTCAGCAGCTCGTTGCCGGCGATGGTATGGAAACTGATGCCTCCGGTTGCCGGATTGACAAGAACTTTCAATATAGAAGATTTCAGCACGGTTTGTCCTGCTTCCTCCGAAAAGTCCACTTTGACCGTTTCGGGTGATTTGACCACTACCAGACTTTCTTTGTTGTAGGGTTTGCCTTCGGGAGTTTTGTAAACCCGCACAATGGAAGGCGAATAGAATTCCACACGGATGTCCATTCCTTGTGTGGTGCATTTCATTCCTTGAGGTGTGCGCTCTGTGTTCTGGGCGGCACACAAGTTTGCAAGCATGGTTGCACAAGTCAGCACGAAGCCGGCTCTTTTCATAAAATTCATTTTCATGGTTCTTTTAAAATTATGCTGCAAAAGTAGCCTTGAATCCCCTTTAGGTGGCAACAATCTTGTTGAAACGGAACAACACTCAAGTTGATTTCTGCATTTTCTCCGCATATTCCGAGGGACGGCAGCCGTACATTTCCTGGAAACATTTGCTGAGATAGCTGGAACTGCTGAAGCCGGTACGCTCTGCGATTTCCGTAATGCTGAGGCTGCTTCCAGGATGAGTTGTGCCGCACGTTGCAAGCGGATGTTGCGGATGAAGAGGCTGGGGGACTGGTCGAGCATGGCTACCAGTTTCCGGTAAAGTCCGGTGCGTTCCATACACAAGTCGCGGCTTAGCTGCTCTACGGAGTAGCCGGGTACATGCAGGTTCTTTTCCACCAGTTCGATAGCTTTTGTCAGGAAAACAGATTCGGATGCGTCTTGCTTGTTTTCTGTTTGGTGAGGTTCGGTATGGCTATGTACACAAGTTATGTTTTTTCCTTCCGGTGATTTCTTTTGTTCCGCTTCATAACGGTTGCACTGCTCTATCAAGTTGCGGATGCGGAGCAAGGATTTCTTCTTTGTGTTTCCGTTCCATCTCCTTCCGGGTGCGGTGTATGTAGAGGCGGATGCTTGCCGCAATGATGGCGATTGACAAGACTATATAGATGACGTATGCAACGCCGGTTTTCCACCAGGGAGCATGGACTGTTAGGCTTATCCGGGCCGTTTGCTCTTCATTCCAATGCTTTCCATCGTTAGAGGCCATTACCTTGAAGGTGTAGCTTCCCGGTGGCAAGTTGGTATAGGGAGCTTGGAGAATGCCGTTGCTCTGCTTCATGTTGCCGGCGGTTACCCATTGTGCGTCGATACCTTCCAGCTGATAGCGGTAATGGGTGTGCTCGCGGTTGAAGTAATTCAATGCGGAGAACTCGAGAGTAAGGAAGTTCTGGCTGTGGCTCAATGATATTTCTTTCACATAAGGAGAGGCTTCGGGTAGTATAGTCCGGTTTTCATAGCTTCTGCCCGGGAGGATGCATTCTCCATGCACATGGATTGCCGTGAAAACCGGTGGATAGGGCAGACTGGAAGATGGGGGCTCCGGATTGGGGGAAAAGATGTTGCATCCGTCGGCGTCTCCGAAATAGAGCGTTCCGTCATGTGACACGAATGCCGCTTCCGAACGTATTCCCCTTGTAGCTCTTTGGGCAGGGTGGATGCTTCTACCGGTATGAGTATCCGGTTGCCGTCTTCCTGCAGGTCGAGCTTATAGATAGCTGTCCGGTCCTTTATGAATATGTTGCCGTCCCGGTCTTCCGTAAAGTTTGCTACGGCTGTATTTCTTTCAAGTGATAGGGGGAAATCCTTCTTGTCTATGTGGATGTGCTTATATAAGGCCGGATGGTAGTACAGCAATCCTCTGTTGAATGTTCCGAGCCATAAAGCTCCTTGCCGGTCCTGGAAAATCGTACTGATTTCTGTAGCAAGGACGTTGCCCTTTCGGGTCCTCAAGGTGGGCATGTAGTGGCGTGTCCTCTTTTCGGGGTCAATAATCCAAAAGCCACGGATGCAGCTGATGTATGCTTTCTCATCTGCGGAGATCATCAGTGTATTGAGGGTATACTCTGTTTCCATCAGCTTCTCCCATGCTCGCTTATGGAGGTCGAAATGGAAAAATCCTCCTTTAGAGCCGTTGCGCAGTTGATAGAACCCGTTTTTTCCTCTGAGTATGAGGGAGGTGTTTTGGAACTTCTCTTGTTCCGTCCGGGGATATGCGGCAATGTCATACTGTTGTTTTCCGTTTTTTACATCATAGCACACGATTTCTCCCGTGTCATGGAACAGATACAGAGATTCTTCGTCTGCAGTCAGGTCTTGTATTGTTCCTCGGCCTTCAGACAGTTTCAATCGGAAGGAAAGTTCCGGCTGTAACAGCTCGCCATGGCTGATTACCCAGACGAGCCCCCGTTCGTCCGCAAACAAATCCTCTATGGGATGCTGCATACCTTTCTGTTGAAAGACGGAGTCCAGGTTGGCAATGTATCGCTCGTTATGGAGATTGATGCACATCAGCCGTTGGTAATCCTTTATCCACAAGAGGGAATCACCGCTCAGATAGACATGGTAGAAGCCCTTGTATTGTTTCAGCGGATATATATATTCGGGGGTAGGCTGCAGAGAGGTGAAGTTGGCTCCATCATACAGATTGACGTTCTGGGTGGTGGTAAATACCATTCTTCCGTCCGGAAGTTGGAGGATATAGCGTATCTGGTTATCACTCAGACCGTGCGAGGTGTCAATGGAAGTGAATAGAAAGTCATTGGCAGAGATGGGAAATGCCATGCTGAGACATAATACCAACACTACCATGAACTTTATATCTGTTGGATGGATTTTTCCCATCTTTATTTCCCCCTTTCCAGATACTGATAATTTTTTTGCCTATTGCCAAATATTCAGCAGTGATACAGCAAAAAATAATAGGCAACCGGTCAATATGCATGGAAGCAGTGAACCGCTCTCCAGTTGCGGGAAGAGGTTTTGGACTACTTCTATATAGTAACTGCGTACCCATGCCACGCAGCCGATGGCGAGGAGCAGTACCAGTACATTCAGCCCTACTGTCAGTATATAATAAGGCGTGGCTACCCGCGTCGGGCTATATCCTATCAGCAGCAGGTTTTCCAGTTTTACCGTATTCTTTTGGAGAAGCAGGAAGATGCTCAGCATCAGGATGTAGAATGACAGAATGCTGATGAACAGTCCTACTCCCATGACAATAACTGTAATGAGGCGCAGGAAATAAGTTGTCTTTCCGGCATCCAGATTGTTGCCTTCGGTTTCGTAATTCTTTTGCTGGAAATAGTCGGTGATGGCTGTGTCGGTAGGATTCTTCACTTCCACAATAAGTCGGGACGGTTCAGCTTCTTTTTCCGGTGCAAAATTCTTGTTGGCCCAGTCCATGAAGGATTGGGGGACGAGAATGGTATTCAGCCGGTTGGAGAATCCTACAATGTTGCCTTTATATTGTTCCACACGTCCGTTGCCCCGCATCATGATATCCATCTGTACCAGACTCATCAAACCTTCGGAGAGTTTCGGCAGACTCCGGCTTTGTGCAAAGCCAAAGTTATAGAGGTTCAGATAATTGCGCGGAATGATGATGGGGATTACCCGGGCATCTTCGTCAAAATGCCATTTCTCCAGACTGACATCCACATATTCGTCGGGTACAGACTCGAAAAACATCTCCGTTGACAAGCGGATACCGGCTTCCTGCATACCGAGTCCGGCAGAAACCTTGAACAGGGAAGGAGTGAACGCGCCTACCCCCTTAGTAAAAGGTTGGGCTTTCAGGTCCTTTATCTCATCTTTGGAGAAGGTATTGCTTTTCCCGGCAAAGCTGCCCAAAGTACTGATTTTCTTGGTAGCAATGATATAATCCTTCTTCATGAAACTGTCCCCTTCCGTAAAAACGGGAAGGACATCACGATAGAATTGTACGCTCAGCAATACAATCATCATGCCGAAGAGATTGGCGAGGAAAAAGCCTGCCAACTGTCCGACACTGATGTGCTGGCGGAGAAGTTTCCAAACAAGTCGGTTCATATTAGCCACATTTATAATTGATAAATTTCATCATAATCCAATTCCAGATGTTTGCCGATGGAAGTCACTATGATTCCCGCTCCTTGGCGGCTGGCTTCTTCTGTCAGCAGCTGCCCATGATTGTTCCGTTCTCGTCATCCAGATGGCTGACGGGTTCGTCCAGGAAGATGAAGTCGAAAGGCTGGCAGAGGCTGCGGATAAAAGCGACTCTTTGTTGCTGGCCGAAAGATAGCTTCCCGGCTTTTTCGTTTACCTTGTCGGCAATGCCGATTGCCTCGAATAGGGTAAGGACTTCTTTCCTTTTTTTGAAGTTGGTAAGCCGGTTCTTCAGTTGTATGTTCTCGATGGCGGTAAGTTCGGGAAAGATACGCAACTCCTGAAAAAGAATGCTGAGGGAGTGTTTGCGTATATCTGTCCAGTCATTGACGGAGAGTGAACGGATATTGCGCTCATCAAAGTTGATGATTCCCTGATAATCGTTGCGGTAACCGTAAACATAGCTGCAAAGCGATGATTTTCCGGTGCCCGAAGCGGCTTCTATGAGATAACGTTTCCCTTTGTGGAACGTAATGTCCCGATGCCATACGTCTGAGGTAATGGCATCACGGTCGCAAACACTTGAGGTAGTGTTTGCCGTAGGTGAATCCTATTCATGAGTGGTATTAATCCTTAATCTCTAATCCTTAATCCTTAAATTACATTCCTGCAAACTGCTTGATAAAGTCCACAATCTGTTTCAGTGCATTAACATTCTTGTTCTTCAGCTGCAGGGTGACGGTTGCCTTGTCCTCGTTGCCGACAGCTTCCAGATACGAGATATTGCCGAGCAGCGAGTAATAGGTGCTATACTCTTGTCCGCCAAATCCAGCTAGCATTTTTACAACGGGCAGGTCAAGTACGGCTTCCGCATTGATGACAAAGGCTGTGCGCTTGCCTTTCAGACTAGAAGCGAAGTCCGTCTCTTTGGCAGACGGGTCAGCGGTCTTGCATGCATTCTTATACAGCAGTTCGTCATTGGTGGCGTACATCTGTTTGTCTCGTATGCCGAAGAATATGTTGATAGCGCGTGATTTATAGACATATTCATTCTCATTCAATTTCACGATGTCTTCGCCGCGTTTCAGTCCCAGTTCGGACTTTTTCTCATAAAGGGCTTTCAAGGGAGCGTCGTTCTTTACGCTGCATAGGCCAGGAAAGAAGGATTGCTGTTCATGGTTACATTGATAAGGCCTATGGTCAGGTCGTTGTGGAAAGCACTGAACAAGTCTTTTACTTCAGCGGCTTTGGTAATGGAGAAATCGTTGCGGAACTGCTCATTCTCTTGCAGCACATTGTAGAACTCTTCTCCATTGATACCTATGCTGAATAGCGCCAGGGTAGATTTTGGGAAATACTTCAAGAACGTGTTTTCGATGGGACAAGTACTTTTGATTTGCTTTTCGAAAGTGCTTTCAATTCTGTGTTCTCGGTATAGCTCTCTACTTTCAGTTCTATTTTCCCTTTTTCGAAGGAGAGACTTCCCAGCATCTTCAAGTCTTTCAGGTCGATATTGTGGATATTCCGTAATTCAGCGGATTGGCGTATGCACTCAGCAGGCTGGAAGGAGAGATGAGCATATTGATGTCTCCATCCTGCTTTTGCATTTTCTTGAAAGCGGTGTTGCTGTTGATGCTGTTTTCTCCGGTCTGTTTCAGCAAGGCGGGAATTCCTTCTTTGACTTTTTCCAGTTGTGATGTGCCGGTGTAGTTCACCACCATAAGCGTGGTAGGAGTGAAAGCGAGCAATGCCCGCTTGTTGATTTGTGCAAAACTGTAACCGTCCGCTTCTGCCACATGGCTGATTATCTGTTCTTTCTCCGTAACTTCCAGAAGCTTCAGCAAATCATCCTCACTTTGAACCTTGGCTACCATGGTGGTGTAGGGGAACGAGGGAGCGTTGAAGACATAAATCGGCGCATTGACGTCCACTCCCGATTTGGCAGGGTCTTTCAGTACAGCTCCAATTGTTGGAAAGTAGCTGCATTCATATCGCTTTTCAAGGCATCTGTCAGCTTTTGCAGTGCTTCTTTAGTCTCTTTATCTTTGGTACCGGCCTTGTCTGCCAATGATTTTAAATTGACAGCGATGACTTGCGAGGCATCGGAAGGAATAACGTTGGTGTATTCTGGCTTTTTGGACGAACAAGCGCTTATCAGCACGATGAGCATTGCCAGTACTGAGAAGTGGAAGAATAGGTTCTTTTTCATATAGTTTTTGTTTTAGTGAGTATCATTGATTCTGTAAATTGAGGATGTGGCAGGCAACCAGTGCCGCCGTCTCTGTACGCAACCTTGATTTTCCCAAGCTGATGGGGATAAAACCGTTTTCCGTCGCCTTCCGGACTTCCTCTTCGCTGAAGTCTCCTTCAGGACCGATTAGTACGAGGGCATCCTCTCCGGGATGTACCATATCCTTCAAAAGCGGTTTTTCGCCTTCATAACAGTGGGCGATGAATTTCTGACCCGGAAAAGGCTGTGTGATGAACTTGTTGAAGTCTGTCATTTCATTCAGTTGGGGCAGGCGTGCCTTGAGCGACTGCTTGATGGCGGAAACCAGAATTTTGGAGATGCGCTCCGTCTTGATGACTTTCCGTTCCGAGAAACGGCAGTTCAGGAATGTCAGTTCGTCAAACCCAATTTCCGTCGCTTTCTCGGCAAACCACTCTGTGCGGTCCATATTCTTGGTAGGCGCCATGGCAATGTGCAGATGACCTTTCCACAAGGGGGCTTGCGGAAGGGTTTCCAGGATATTCACCAGACAGCGCTTGTTTGTAGCCGTACTGATTTCGGCACGATAAAAGCAGCCTTTTCCGTCTGTCAACATGACCTCGTCTCCAGCCTGCAAGCGCAAGACGCGTACGGCGTGTGCGGCTTCCTCTTCGGGCAGCTCTGCGTGGGCTTGTATGTCGGGGGTATAGAATACGTGCATATTACAAATTGTTCTTGAGTTGGTTAATCTGGTCTCTTAGCTGTGCGGCACGTTCATAGTCCTCTTCATCGACTGCTTTTTGCAGGGCCGTTTTCAGTATGCCTATCGTGTCTTCCTGCAGCAGTTCGTCTTTGTCCGGTTCGCTGCCTTCCATCGGTCGATGAACCTTCGACGGTTTTCAGACATTCTGCTTCGAGGATGTCTTCGTAGACAAAGATAGGGGCATTCATGCGCAATGCCAGGGCAACTGCGTCGCTGGTACGCGCGTCAATCCGGAGAATGGTTTCTTCGGCTTTCATATAAAGGTAAGAGTAAAATACTCCGTTGTCTACTTTATAGATAAGAATACGCATCAGTTTTACACCCAGCACTTCAAGGACGGAAGCAAATAGGTTATGGGTCAGCGGACGGGGCGGTACAATACCTTTCATCTCGATGACCATAGCTTGTGCTTCGGTGGCACCTATAATAATCGGAAGCTGCGTTCGCCACCCACTTCACCCAGTACCAAGGCATAGGCACCCGCTTGCGCCTGGCTGTTGGAAATGTTTAGTACTTGTAGTTCTATCTTTTTCTTATTCATACCTATTAAATCAACCTGATTCTCAATCAGTTTTTCTCTATTTTCTCCGGATTATGTTTATAGCGGAATACTATTCCAAATAACAGACCAATGACTAAGGCATATCCTGCAAAGATAAACCATACCGGTGTCCAGTCGCGGCTTACCAGTCCTCCACCTTCGGCATATACCGAGAAGGCATCTACCACGGCTCCGCTGGCATAGCTCCGATGATGGCTCCCACACCGTTCGTCATCATAAAGAACAATCCTTGTGCGCTGGCGCGGATACTGGGATGTGCCTCCATTTCTGTAAACAGCGAGCCCGATACATTGAAAAAGTCAAATGCCATACCGTAGACAATCATTGAGAGAATGAGCATCCAGAGTCCGCTTCCCGGGTCTCCGAGGGCGAAGAGCCCGAAACGGAATACCCATGCAAACATACTAATTAACATAACACGCTTGATTCCGAAATGTTTTAGGAAGAAGGGGATGGCAAGGATAAACAACGTCTCACTCATTTGCGAGATGGAGAGCAGGATGACGGAGTGTTTCACACCGAACGAATCTGCATATTCCGGTATGGAAGCAAACGAACCCAGGAAAAGGTCACCATAGGTGTTTGTTATTTGAAGGGCGGCTCCCAGCAACATGGAGAATAGGAAGAAGATAGCCATCTTCTTGCGCTTGAACAGCACCAGTGCGTCCAGTCCGAAAGCGGAGAGCATCGTTTTTCCTTCGCTGCGCATGGGGGGGCAGGCAGGCAGGGTGAAGGCGTAAAGCCCCAGCATGCTGCCGAGATGGCTGCCACATAGAGCTGTGCCGAACTTGCCTTGAACCCGGTAAGGTCCACAGCCCACATGGCACAGATAAAGCCTACCGTTCCCCATACACGGATGGGAGGGAAGTCTTTTATCAAATCCATCTTATATTTTTCCAATGCATTGTAGGATACGGTGTTGGCCAGAGATAGTGTAGGCATGTAAACAAGCATGTTGAGCAGCATGGCCCAGTACATGTGGTTGTATGTGGTGGCAGTTGAAGCATAAATCAGAGCACCGGCACCGATGAGGTGGAGTATGCCATAAAGGCGTTCGGCGTTTATCCATTTGTCGGCGATGATACCGGTCAGTCCGGGCATTATCAGTGAGGCTATACCCATGGTTGCAAAGATTGCTCCGATTTGTCCGCCTTCAAAATGTAACGTACCGCCCATGTAACCACCTAATGAAATCAGCATGCTCCCCAAACGAAGAATTGCAGGAATTGCATGGCAGTGAGTCGGAATTTGATGCTCATAATATTAGCTTTTTATATTTTAAATTATGTAATAGATGCAAATGTACAATGAGACTAGGAGAAAAACAAGTTCTGTACGGCTTTTTCTTCAACGAAAGAGATTAATGAGGGATGGATTTTGGGAAGGAATGTATTATAAAAAAAGAAGGGTATCTATCCCAGACACCCAATCTTTATTAACCTTAAATCTAATACCATGAAAAACACAGTGCAAATATACACGGTTTATGTTATATAACATGCTGTTTTGGCGTATTTCTGCTTTTTATTAACTCTATTTAAGAAAAGCAGGCTAACAAAGCCTGCTTTTTCCTTTATTCTACATATAGAACCAGTCCTTTCAGGTATTCCCCTTCCGGATGATAGATGCTGACCGGGTGGTCGGCAGGTTGCGTCAGTTGGTGCAGGATGCGTACGCTGCGGCCGGACATGGCAGCGGCTGTGAACACGGCGGTGCGGAAGTTTTCTTTGCTGACGGCTTGCGAGCACGAGAAAGTGAAAAGAATACCTCCGGGCTTGATTTTTTCGAAAGCCTTGACATTGAGTTTGCGGTAGCCTTGCAGGGCATTGCGCAGAGCATCGCGGTGCTTGGCAAAAGCAGGAGGGTCAAGAACTATCAGGTCGTATTGGTCGCCCATGCGGTCAAGGTATTTGAAGGCATCTTCTGCATAGGCGGCATGGCGGGTGTCACCCGGGAAGTTCAGTTCGATGTTCTTGTTGGTCAAGTCGATGGCTTTGGCGGAGCTGTCCACGGAATGCACCAGTTTGGCGTCTCCACGCATAGCATATACGGAGAAGCCGCCGGTATAGCAGAACATATTCAGTACGCTGCGGCCTTTGGCATAACGTTCCAGTAGCGAACGGTTCTCGCGTTGGTCTACGAAGAAACCGGTCTTTTGGCCTTTCAGCCAGTCGATGTGGAACTTCAGGCCGTACTCCATGGCTACATTGTCCGTGCTACCGCCTTTCAAGAAACCATTCTCCGGATAGAGGTCGGCCTTGAAGGGAAGGGTCGTCTCCGATTTGTAATAGATATTGTCAATCTGGTTGCCCATCACTTCGGTAAGGGCATCGGCAATGGCCATGCGGTCGAGGTGCATGCCGGCAGAATGTGCCTGCATCACTGCGGTGCGGGCATAAATGTCGATAACAAGCCCCGGCAGGTTGTCTCCCTCCCGTGCACCAGGCGATAGGTGTTGTTTGTCGGGTTTCCGGCTATGCCGATACTGCGGCGCATGTCGTATGCTATGCTGAGTTTGCGTTTCCAGAAGTCCGCATTGATTTCTTCGTCTTGGCGGAAGTCAGTACGCGTACGGCGATACTGCCAATCTGAAAATGCCCTTTGGCTATGAATTCCTTTTTGGATGTATAGATTTCAACTACTTCCCCTTCTTCGGCTCTCCGTCGAAATGTGCGATGCGCCGGAAAACACCCACGGGTGAAAACGCTTTAATGACTCCTCTTTATTGGGTTTAAGGTATACTTTGTACATATATATAATGTGATTAATGTGGTAATGTGATAATGTGCATTACATTACCACATTATTATTGGCTTCTATCTCAAAATCTCCTGTCCGTTTCAGTTCTTGCAGCTTGTTGTAGATGTTGAGGCATGCCCAGGCATCGGTGGCGGCATACAGTTTCTGCGGTTCGGTCAAGGTTTCGGCTTCCCAGTTGGAAAGGCGCTGGCTTTTCGAAATCTTTTCCCCGAAGAGGATGGCATATATCTTTTGCAGGCTTTTATCCTGGATGCCGAAAGCGCGGACGTATTCCTGCAATTCAATGCACGCATGTTGTTCGAAAGGAGCACGCTTGTGCAGCATCATGAAGTCATCCCGCAAGGAAAGGCCTACTTTCGTTACACTTGGGTTTTCCAGCAATGTGATAACCGGCAGAGTCAGTCCCGTCAGGTTGAGGCGGAACAGAAAGCAATGTTCCTCTGAGGAAATCTGCAGCAGGGCCACCTTGTGTATCTGTCCTTTTGTGAACGATGGACGGGTTTCGCTGTCTATGCCCAGCAACGGGCAGGACTTCAGATAGGCGACTGCCTTCTCCGCTTCCCACGGTGTCTGTACGACATGTATCTGTCCCGGAAAGGCGGCTTTGGCAGGTCTTTCACTGTTTCTTTATCTATTGTTCTTTTGATAACCATAATTTAATATTCAAAGTCTGCGGTTTCCTCCTCTTCATCCTCGCCTTGCGCATACTTCACCTCGTGCAGGGCACGCAGGGTGTTGACAAGCTTTTGTCCCCAATGGAGGCGGAAGTTTTCCTGGCAGATGGCAAGCGAATCGTTCATCGTCTCGTTGAAACCCAGCTGGAATACGAAGATAAAGTCCTTGATGTCCTGGTATATGTCGGCCAAGTCTTCGGAAATGTTCCTGGTGATGGGCTGGTCACTATACTTCATGTCGGATACGAATACGTCCAGGTAGTCGTCTTTCTCGGCCAGGATATTGGCGAGGTTCATGCGGAGTACCTCATAGGTCTCTTCGGTGACGAATGTTTCCGGCGCCTCGTCTCCTATGGTTTCGCACTCGGGCAGCATGGAGGCCTTCAGGTAGAGCAGCGGAAGTATTTTTAAGGAGGTATCGACGAACGCGGAACGTTTCACCCCTTCCGCTTGTTCCAGAAACTTGCAAAACTCGGCGGCTACGGTCACAAACTCTACGGCATTCCGGTCGAATATCACTTGACTTTCTTTTTTCATATCTTCTTGATTTGAAACGCAAAGATAGCGCAAACCGAAAGTAGAAGCAAATTAATTGGCAGGATTATTCTTTTTTCACTACATGATATTCTGTTCCTCTTGTCTTCCGGCGGCTGCTGATGCCCAGTTTGTGGAGTGCACGTCCGAACAGAGCCACTTTATTGATGGACAGCCGGTCTTTGGTCTTGGTTTGCAAGAAGGAGAGAATCTCCATAGGGGTCATCCAGTCTCCTTCCTCTTCATTTTCGGCGGGATGGAAGTGGCAGAGGAAGAGCTGTTCCAACGGTGTGGGCTGTTCAAACTCCCGGTTGGTCTGTTTCAAGATGGCTTCGTCGGAATCGTCCAGCCAGTAGCGTTCACCTTTGGCTATGGCATCCATGGCTTGTGCGTAGAGTTGCCGGTAGTTGATGGTGACATTGGTATGGATGGGGCCGGTGACTTCGATGCAGATGAAACGGCGGCTGCCGCTGGGGTCTGTCAGCAGGTCTTTCTGGTTGCTGGTGGCTATAAAGGAGGCGTAGCGTCTTATTTCCTGGATGGCGGTGCCGTAAGGCTTGCGCAGGTTTGCCACGGGTTTCTGCAGCAGATGCTTTAGAAAACCTTGCTGATTGACGCTGATTTGGTCGAATTCGTCGATGTTTATCAGGAAAAAGCGGCCGAGGCTCCGCTCTGCGTCCTGCTTGCTTTTGAAGTCGATACTGTCGGTATATCCGAAGCGCAGTTCGGGTGGCAGCAGGATGCGGCAGAAGGTACTTTTACGATAGCCTTGGGCTCCGACCAGTAGGGGAGACGTGTTGTTTCCATGCTGACGGTCGATGTTTTGCCAGTGCGCCGTCATGCTGAGAAACCAGCGGTAGAAGAGTTCCCGCCAGTACGGATTGTTGCAGGGGACGAGGTCGGCCAATGCGCGGATACGGTCCTTGCCGTCCCAATGTCCGGTGCTGTTCAGATATTCTTCGATGGGGTTGTACAAGGGAATGGCGTCCGAGTTGAGGTAGCGTGCCACATCTCTGTCCCATACGCTGATTCCTTCTTTCAGGGCATTCTGTCCGATACTGCTTCTTACCCGCTGGTCGGCAGGGCGGAAATGGAAGTGTATGGAGTCCCGTTGGCGGAATTCCAATTCTCCCAGCACGGTGTTCCAGCGGAACTCATAGCGTCTGTTCATGAATTCTTCCAGGCGGAAGGCGGTGATTTGGTCGCGGGTCATGCTGCTACGGGTGCCGAAGCCTTTGCATTCGCGGTAGAGGTTGTGCAGGGTCATGCGCACCAGTTGTTCATCCGCTTCGCGGTAGTAGTGCATCATGACTTGACGTACTGCCTCTTCTTCGGGAATGCCGGCTTTGTAGCAATGCCTGGCAAGCAGGTAGAGCAGGGGGCGAAGGTCATCGCCCCGTTTCCAGTTTTCCAGCTCTTCGAAGGTACGGTTCAGGGCGGCTTCGAAGAGGATGGAGAAGGTTTGGGAGGCCGGATAGCCGGGGGCAATGCGCATCAGCGGGTTTGCTTCGGTCTGTTTCCGTTGGCCGAAGGTGGGCTCGTCGGGCACGGACAAAGGCTGTTCCAGACAGAAAGGGACGGCAGACGGATTGTAATAGGGACGGTCATCGAGCGTCATGCGGCAGCTTTGCTCCACGGCAGGTTCTTTCAGTGTGACGGGGTAGGGGAGCAGGGGCTGATAACAGTTTACGGCGAGCCGGTAGCAGCGGTATGAAACAGCCTGATTTTTTCTTCCTGCCTGGGGCGCGAACCGTCGGGGGTGGCAAACAGTACCCATATTTTTACGCTTCGTCCGCTGCTTCCGCAAAAGGCGGCAAAAGTTTGTGGCAGCAGGGCCGCCTGGCGCTTTACTTGCTCCACTTCCACGGCATTGGCCAGGTGGTTGACTTCAATCTGTACCAGTCCGTTGTAGGTTTTCAGGTATCTTTCCCCCTCTTTGCTGCGGCATATTCTGCGGCAGCAGATGCGTGGCAGTTTGTCTATGCAGGGGTAGTGTCCGTTGCTTCCGGTGATGTGGGGAATGAGGCTGCGCAAGGCGGATATGTGTCCGGCTTTGTTCTCGGTTTTCATCTTCTCCATCAAGGTGTCGCTGGGCCATGTGCTGAATGTCTCTTTGCCGGTTTCACGAGCGGTGCGTATAAGGGTAAGTTTCATGGGGTGCTTGCTGTATTAAAGTCCGCAAAGCTACTGAAAAATGACGGGACAGCCGAGGAAAAGTGGAATTATGATGAAACTTCTCATATTTATTCCGGCTGTACGTCGTAATCCGACTGGTTTTTCACGCCGACAATGTCTTGCTTCCTCACCTCGGTTGTTAATATGTGCTGCAACTGCTGTGAGGTCAGCGTCTCGGTGGGAGAGAACTCAGCCGACTTCATATAGCTTAAAATGGCATTGCGCAGCTGACCTCCTTCCGGAGTGTGGCGAATTGCTTCGAGGTTGCTCATACAAACCAATACCTTACCGTTGTCTACGGCAAATTCGAACAGCAAGCCTAACTTGTGGTTCCGTTCCACATTGTCTACTACTTGGATAAGCGGCTTGTATTCGTGGCGTGTAGCGTTCAGAATAAAGGGGCGGGCATGGCGTACGATGCTCCACCATTGCCAGTTGCTATGGCACTCGGTGGGGAACTGCCGGAACAAGGGATGTTTCTCGTCCATCAGCAAGGAGAGGGTGCCCGGCGAAACTTCGCGGCCGGCGTTTTCCGAAATGCTTTTGAACATGGCATAGTTCCAGTAGTCAGGAGTAAAAAGTCCACCTACACTCTGTTCTTCAATGGCTTTGTGGTCGGGTATAAGCAGTATCTTCCCTCCTTGGCTCAGTCTCTTTCGCGCCTCGTCATCCAAGGACTGACAGATGAAGATGTCCGCTTCGCTTTCCGGTGTCCGGTCGGGGTATACCCATAAGTTATAATAGTTATGATAATTCCCGGTGGTCAGTGTCAGTCGCAATTGGGCAGGCTTGTCTATTTCGGTAAGGGTGCTTTTCAACTCGCCCACCTGCATTACTTTTCCTTGCTCTACATGGGCGGGGACTTTGCCTTCGCGAACAAAAGTTACGCTGTCACTCAGGCTTTCCAGACGCCAGCATAATGCATCAGACCATGGTTGCTCTTCGTAATTTGTCAGGGCGAGTCCTATGTTCAGCTCTTCTTTGTTGCTGTAACAGTAGGTGTCCATAAGCGCCAGCGGTACCACCGGAGCACAAAAGCCGCGGAATGTTTCGGGAGTGACAATGCCTTTGCTGTCCATGAAAGCATCCAGAATGCCTACCAGTGCCGAGCCTTGTCCGGGAAAGTCTTGAAGGTCGAGCATCTGGAATCCACCTAAACCGGCAGTGCGCAGGCCGTATTCAATATCAGCCTTGTAGCATTCGACGGCAAACCGGCCGGTGGCCTGATGGAATGCGTCAATCTGGTTCTGCAGTCCATTTTCATTGAGCCGGTCACGGAATATCTCCAAGTTATATGGATGCAATACGCCGGTGTATTTCTCCAACTCCTTGTAGTCGGGATAAATTTGGAACTGTCCGGTTTCGTGACTGATGACCGGTCGGGGAGATTTCGCTATGGCAGCAGTATAATCCGCACGGGTATTGGGACGGGTGTTGTTCAAGATACCTCCCTTTTCGGCATCGACAAAGGCAAACGAACTGCGTACGTGCGTTGTATAGCCTTCGCCTCCTCCTACCCGGCAGGTTGTCAGATAATCTTCACCGTCTATGGCACCTCCCCAACCCAGGAAGTTGTTGGAACCGAGCGAATAGAGATGGCGGTTGTCATGTTTTCTGAATCCGTCCAGCCAATTGCGCATCAGTCAACGTCGCCACCCAACTCGTTGCCCAGTCCCAACATGGTGAATGAGGGGTGATTGCCCATGTAGTCGAGGGTCATATAGGCTTCGTTCAGCAAGAAGTCATTCAGGCGATGGTTGTCCGGTGAAATGCTTCCCCATAAAGCAACTCGGCCTGGAAATAGATACCCTCGATGTCGGCAGCGGCAAAAGCGGCGCGGGGCGGGGTGTAGGAATGGCAACGGTAGTAGTTGATGCCATAACTCTTGGCTGTCTGAAAAACTTTTCGCCAGGACTTTACATCCATCGGCGCATATCCGGTAAGTGGGAATACGCAAGCGTCGTGTTTGCCGCGCAAGAAGGTCTTGAAGCCGTTTATGGTGAACTGAGTACCTTCGGTGGCAAAGTCGCGCATACCGAAATCTGTTATTATATTGTCTTTACCCTCGTTTGTGGCAAGGGTCACGTTCAGTGCATAAAGTGTGGGGTGGAATTCGCTCCATGTCTGCATCCGGTTGCCCATGTCGAGCGTCAGTTCTATCTTATTTTCACCTTTGCTTAAGCCGACTTGTTTTTCCATGTCCAGTAACAGGTGTTCTTGTTGGGTGTTCCACGTCTTGGCAGAAAGGGTCACTACGCCCGATTGCTCCGAATCGCTGTATATGTTTACATGGATGCGGGCCTTTTTCTCCTTTACAGACGGGTAGACTTGTACCTGCTCGAGATAGGTGTGTGGGGTCGCTTCGATGTAGAAATCGCCCAGAATGCCGTTCCAGTTGGTTTGTGTGCCGTCGGTCCAGGCATGCGAGCTTTGGATTTCGGCTGGTACGGAGCTGGGGGAATTGTCAATGCGTATCTTTATATGGTGGCTGCCGGGTGCCAAGCCGGCAGGCTATAGCAGTGAGGTGCATAGATATGTCCCAACGTGCCGACGCTGTCCCCGTCTATCCAGAGAGTACTGGGCTTTGTACGTTCCATGAAGAGTATCAGGCGTTTCCCTTCCATCTGTACGGGAATTTCAACATCTTTTCATATTCTACGATGCCGGAGTAGGGATAAGTCCGTGTCAACTGGGAGGTTACATTGGTGGGATGCCTGCCGTCTCCCAACTTGTTTTCATCCGTCGTACCGGGCAATGTGCAGTTCCCTAATGAACTGTTCCAATTTCCTGATAAATCGATTCGTTCTCTTATTGTCTGGAATTCTTTTTTGTCTGTACATGATGCCAGACATGCCAATAAGCATAATACAATGAAATTTCTCATAAACTACCTGTTTTTCATGGCCGGTGATTGATTGACCGGTTGCAAATATAGGGCATTGCTCCCGTCTCTCTGTATACAAAATGTTTCCAATTATGTGACGGGATGTTTTTTTATTGCTATCTTCATGCTTGATATTAGTGTTGTTGAGTGTTCGTCATTATAGATGAGGATTTTTATATCATGTAATTTGTTTCTGTCTTTATGAATAAAGAATTGAAAATCAGTGATAAATCACCTTTTGAGAAAATAAGGAAGTTTGATGGGCAAGGACGGTCATACTGGACTTCGAGGGAATTGTGCGCTGCTTTGGGGTATAGTACGTACCAGAAATTTTCCGTTCCATTGGCAAAAGCATGAGGTCTGCCGAAGCGGATGGTATAAATGTGGATGAGCATTTTAACCTGATGGTTGAAATGGTTGGGGTAGGCTCTGGTGCGCGTAGGAGCGTGGAAAACTATCACCTTACGCGGGAGGCTTGCATCTTTATAGCGAGGCAGGTCTATGCTAAAAAGAAAGAAGTGCAGGCAGCCCTTGAATACTTTTCCAGTGTTAGCATTGATTTTGATGGGGCCGAATGTGATGTGAACTGTCAGGAGGTTGTCTCTGAGATGGAGAAAGATAAAATCAGAGAGAGGAACCGGGAGCATTGGAAAAGGTTAAATGACGAAGCTTCAGAGTTTTATAAAAAGAAGATGAGGCTGCTGGATGAAGTGGAGGATTTTAAAGCGGATGCTTCTTTTCATGGGAACAAGGCTCCACATCACATGATGTACAAGCTGGGGACATTGTACAGTAAGGATGGATGCAGAGGGTATGAATTTCTGATAGAATATGATGTGTATGAACCGGTTGTCGGCATTTATTATGGATGTAAGGGGCTGATTCTTGATGGGAATGATGAAGATGGGGAAAAAATGTTCAATGAAGAATGGAAAGATATTCGTTATTATGTTACTGCTGTTCTTGAAAATACATTTCCGGGGAAATCTTTCACTCATCGCTTTAAGCCTACAAATAATGCGAACAACCATACTTATTGGCCCTTTTGGATTACTCTTCATGAAGATGAGGATATTGTGGAGGTGGGTGCAAGGGCGGTTCGTCTTATAAGAAGTATATATGAGGGGTATCTTGAAAATGAAGATGTTGAGGCTCTGAGAAAACGTTCTGGCTCTCGGAAAGAGCCTCAGGAAGAGGATAAGATACGTTTCTCTGCTGATGTTAACTTTACAAAAAAAGCGTATCAGGAACTGCTTGAAGAGATAGGCCAAATGTCGAAAAAGGGAAAGGAGAAGACAAATAAAGAAATGTTTGAGAAACTACTGGAAAAGACCACTGAAAGTGGATATCTGAGAAAAGAAAAACACTATGAGGCAGCGTGGCGGATAGTACGAAATGCAGATGTGAAGGAGCGAGATTTGCAGCAGAAAACTAATAAACAATTTATCTACATGATTAGACTTCTTTTGGGGTATATGCAATTTTATTTGGGAACATTAGATACTTCTAAGTGTGATATAGAACATAATAGAGGAGTGGTGTCACCTCCTTACACGTCTATCAGCAAGATTTTGATGACTATGAACGGCGGATTTTTCGGGGAAACAATAAGAAAATTGTGTGATAGTAAGAAGGATGCTACATCTATAATAATAAATTCATGGAAAATATTGCAAACTCTATTAGACCTGCCAAAGGACGCTTGGAAAATCGTAAATGACACATTAGGCTTACCAGAGAAAAAATGGAAAACCTTTAAAGATAAATGTGGAAATGGATAAAGAGGTTGATTGTCTTTTTTGTAGACGTCTATTTCATAGCTGGTTCTTCCCCCATACTTTTGCAATCGTTAATGCTAACGGTTGCTTTTTGTTCTTATAGGCAGAGGGCGCCATAATATAAACTTTAAAAAAAAAGATTATGGAAAATCAAGAATTTCCGAAAGGAGTCGGTTTCGCTCCGTTTTTGCGTTCATTCATGAGTAATTCTTCTATTTCTATTGATGAACTTGCAGTGGCTATGACAATGTCGAAGTACGCAATTACACGTTTGGCCGAGGGCAAGAGTTATCCTACTGACGTGTGCTACGCAGAATTCTGTATCATGTTCACCGTTGTATTAGGTAAAGATTTTGATGCTTACAAAAAGATGACTAGAAAAGACAAAGATGATTTGGTTGCCAAAATAATGGCAAGTGGAGGATCTGCTTGTACGGTGGCAGGAATGATAAGCTTGATTTCGGCTTCAGGTGTTGTTGCTGGGTTGTCGGCAGCAGGAATAACCTCCGGATTGGCTGCAATTGGCGGTATAATAGGAGGTGGTATGCTGGCAGGGATTGCAGTTGTTGCGGCTGCCCCATTGGTAGTAGGGACCATATTGTATTCTCTTTGTAAACCCAAAGATAAAAAGGCCGATTTTTTGCTTGCGTACAGATATGATTTAGACCCCAAATATGAAATAAATCCTCAAGACAATGAAGATGAAGATATGGATTGAAGAAGCAATGAAGGAAATGGTAGAAGAGGTAGAAAAAAATGAACCGATGCCAAAACATTGGAAACGCAGTGTGCTGCTGTTCTGCTTGTTGTCGGCCGTTTGTTTTCAGACGGGACTTTTGGTGTTGGCAAAAAACGGCATTGCTTCCGCTGATAGAAGCCCTCTTTTCATTGCAACTGGCATTGTCTGTTCTATGCTGGTGGGAGTTGTGCTGATTAAATGCTGCTTATATGCAAAAAGAATAATGAATAAAAGTAATAATTAAAAATAAGATAGTTATGGAATGTATTTTTTGTTTGAATGAGAATGCCTATTTCGATGGCGTGAATTATGTTTGTCCGGATTGTGGAAGAGAATGGCCATGTGATGAAATTGCGGATGACGATGATGATAACGACAAGTTGCGTTGCCCTGAATGTGGCTCGCATTTGGTCTATCCTGATTCAAGTGGTATTAATGATTATGCTTGTGATGCTTGTGGGTGTAGATGGGATGGTGACGATGATGACTACGATGAAGATTATGACGATGATGAAGAAGAAGATTAATTGTTGCAATTATGGAGCTGGGCAAATAGCGCTATTATTACCGCATTATTACATGCTTCAATCTGAAAAAGATTAGCATTCCTTTGCCAGGCCCCCTGCTTTTCACTATCTTTGCCTCTGTAGTTTGTAGTTGCGCACAGTCGTGGAATGTCTTTCTCATAGTTGTGAAGAAGGTGTATCACAAATATGAAGAAGGTAAACCACAGCTGTGCGCATTTTTTTGATAAGCTTTCAGCAGAAGGAAGAACGCTTCTTTGCGTAAGGAAGACCTATGCTCTGCCTAATGAAAGCCGGTACTTTGCATGAGCGAAACCTGCAGACAGCAACAGAAATGAATCTAAAAATGGAGGAAAGAATATGGCAATTTTATTTGATTGGTACGAAAACCCGAAAACGAAGGATAAACAAGGGGAAGAGCTGACCCTGCATCCCCGGATTAAACTGAACGGCTCTACGACGACCGATGAGCTGCGCAGGCATATACAAGAATACTGCTCGCTGACCGAGACGGATGTACTGGCGGTACTCGATGCTTTGTCGCATTTTGTGGGACGCGAGCTGGGGGAGGGCAGGCAGGTACATTTGGACGGCATCGGTTACTTTGTTCCCACGCTGACCTGCACGGAACCGGTGACACTGGAGACAAAGCGGAAAAGTACTAAGGTGAAGTTGAAAAACATCACTTTCAGACCGGACAAGGCGTTGCGCAGTGAGATAGGAGTATTGAAAGTAAAGCCGCTGAAATTGCGGAATCTCATGAAAAAGAGGCTGACGGATGATGAGGTGAAGCAAAAAGTGGTGAACTATCTACGTAAGAATGAGTTCATCACCCGCAGTGTTGTACAGTCGATTTGCGGCATGACCCGCACGACTGCAACGCGGCAGATTCGTCGTCTTTGTGAGGAGAATGTGTTGGTAAACAAAGGGTTGCAGAAACAGCCGATTTATTTTTTGAAGGAAAAAGAGTAGGTTGATGCGTATAGGGCTTGCATGGATTGCGTCATGTAGCAAAATCTGCCTGCATGCTTGCATGAGGTCTGCTTGCATGGTGCAATCTGTTGTAAATTAGTGCGCTATGTCATTTCATGCAAGTATGTAAGTAAAACATGCGATAAAATTACAGTTGTAGATTAGGAATACCTATAATCGGCAGACGAGAAATTAAAGAATGAAAACAACGCGGCAGAAGGATAGTTTTTATTATTTTTGCAATCAATTCTCAATAGTTATTTAAAAAATATGGCAAAGAAAAATTCAACAGCTAAAGATACGGAACTGTCACTCTCGTTTTTGGGGAAAGTGGCAGCGTTATTTAGAAGTGAAACGGTTCATTTCGTTATCGGCTTGGTGCTGGTAATCTTTTCGGTTTATTTGTTGCTTGCTTTCACATCATTCTTTTTCACGGGAGCGGCAGACCAGAGCATCATTGACGGAGGCAGTGCGCAGGAGCTGATTTCCACCAACAATGGGGTGAAGAACTACGCCGGTAGCCGCGGTGCGCAGTTGGCCAGCTATCTGATAAATGATTGCTTCGGCGTATCGTCTTTCCTGATTCTCGTGTTCCTGGCTGTGGCGGGACTGAAGCTGATGCGGGTGCGTGTGGTGCGCTTGTGGAAGTGGTTCATCGGCTGTTCGTTGATGCTGGTGTGGTTCTCGGTATTTTTCGGTTTTGTGTTTGTAGACCAGTACAAGGACTCTTTCCTCTATCTGGGCGGTATGCACGGATACAATGTCAGTAACTGGCTTGTGTCTCAAGTCGGTGTGCCGGGAGTCTGGCTGCTATTGTTGGTAACTGCCATTTGCTTCCTCATCTATCTGAGTGCACGGACTGTCATCTGGTTGCGCAGATTGTTCAGTCTCAGCTTCTTGAAGCGTAAGGAGAAGGTGGAAAGCGTGCAGGGTGAAACGCCGGAAGAGTTCAAGACCTCTTGGGGTGCAAAGGAAAAGGCGGCTGCTCCGACACCGGAAGCTGCGGAGCCGGAAAAGGTTCTTGAAAAGGAGGAGGAGATTGCTATAGAGGAAGAAGAGGACGAACCGCTGAATGAAATCACTTGACTTGGGTGGAAGTGATGGAAAGATAAAGCCTGCCAAGTCTGCGGATGAGGACGTTACCATGACTTTTGAGACTCCTGCACCGGAGCCGGTGCCCCCTTTTCGGGAACAGCCGGTAGAGAAGGAGCCGGCATTCCAGGTTGAAAAGGCCGAAGAGGAGGAGTATGTGGGAACGGAGAAGGAGCCGTACAATCCCCGTCTGGATTTGGAAAACTATCATTACCCCACAATAGACCTGATGAAGCATTACGATGACAATGGTCCGACCATTGACATGGTAGAGCAGAACGCGAACAAGGATAAGATTATCAATACTCTGCGTAGTTTCGGTATAGAAATCAGTACCATTAAGGCGACGGTAGGTCCTACGGTGACGCTGTATGAAATCACTCCCGAGCAGGGCGTCCGCATTTCGAAGATACGCGGTCTGGAAGATGATATTGCCCTCAGCCTTTCGGCGCTCGGCATCCGTATCATCGCTCCCATTCCGGGAAAGGGTACGATTGGTATCGAAGTGCCCAACTCCAATCCGAAGATTGTATCCGGTCAGAGTATTATCGGCAGCAAGAAGTTCCAGGAGTCTACTTACGACTTGCCCATCGCACTGGGTAAGACGATTACGAATGAAGTGTTTATGGTGGATTTGTGCAAGATGCCGCACGTGCTCGTTGCCGGTGCTACCGGTCAGGGTAAGTCCGTGGGGTTGAATGCCATCATCACCTCCTTATTATATAAGAAGCATCCGGCAGAGCTGAAGTTTGTGTTGGTAGACCCCAAAAAAGTAGAATTCAGCATCTACTCCGTGATTGAGCATCACTTCCTCGCAAAATTGCCCGACGGGGAAGATGCCATCATTACAGACGTCACGAAGGTGGTGCAGACCTTGAACTCTATCTGTGTGGAGATGGATACCCGCTATGACTTGCTGAAAGCTGCCCATGTGCGCAACATCAAGGAGTACAACGAGAAGTTCATCAACCGTCGTCTGAATCCGGAGAAGGGGCATAAGTTCATGCCTTACATCGTAGTCGTTATCGACGAGTTCGGTGACTTGATTATGACAGCTGGCAAGGATGTGGAACTGCCCATTGCCCGCATCGCCCAGTTGGCGCGTGCCGTAGGTATACATATGATTATCGCTACACAGCGACCGACAACAAACATCATTACGGGTACGATTAAGGCTAACTTCCCGGCGCGTATCGCTTTCCGTGTATCGGCAATGTCGATTCGCGTACCATCCTCGACCGTCCGGGAGCCAACCAGCTGATAGGTCGCGGTGATATGCTATTCCTGCAGGGAGCAGACCCGGTGCGTGTGCAGTGTGCCTTTATCGATACCCCCGAAGTGCGGAGATTACGAAGTTCATCGCCCGCCAGCAGGGCTACCCCACCGCTTTTTATCTGCCCGAATATGTGGATGAAAATGCAGGAGGTGATTTGGGGGATGTGGATATGGGGCGTCTTGATCCTTTGTTCGAGGATGCAGCCCGTCTCGTCGTTATTCACCAGCAGGGTTCCACATCGCTCATTCAGCGTAAGTTTGCCATCGGTTATAATCGTGCCGGCCGCATCATGGACCAGTTGGAGAAAGCGGGGATTGTGGGACCGGCGCAAGGCAGCAAGGCGCGTGAGGTGTTCTGTATAGATGAGAGCGACCTGGAAATGCGGTTAAACAATTTGCAATAAGGAATGGTTATTTATAGAATGATGAAATTTGATAAGCTTTTACTTGGTGTGCTATTGCTGTTGTTTGCTGTGCCGATGTCGGCACAACAACCGGATGCCAAGAATATATTGGAGCGTACAGCCGAAGCCTTTCGGAAAGCGGGAGGGGTGAAGCTGGCGTTTACCGTGAACGAACAACAGGGCTCTTATGCGGGAGTCTCTATCTGGAAGGTGAGAAGTTTGTGGTTGAGACCGAGGGAATGAAGACTTGGTTTGACGGACATACGCAGTGGAGCTATGTGGCTTCGGCAGATGAGGTGAATGTATCGGAACCTACGCAGGAGGAATTGCAGACTCTTAATCCGTATGCTTGGTTGTCCCTCTACAAGCAGGGATACAGATTGAAGTTGAGCAGTGTCGGTGGTAAGCAAGACAAGTCTGTTTATTACATCACCATGACTGCTGCCGACAAGAGGAAAGACCCTGAAAGTGTCTATCTGTTTGTGACAAAGGATACGTATCGTCTGCATCAAGTGGACTTGGCACCACGGGGGAGTAAGTATATGACTACTATCCTTATTAATAACTACCAGACCGGACAATCCTATCCGGATAGTTTCTTTGTCTTTGACAAAAAGCCTATCCCACGGCTGAAGTCATCGACATGCGCTAAATAGTAAATTGTAAATAGTCAAATAGTAAATAATATAATGATGGAAACAGAAAAAGTAAAATGTCTGATTGTCGGTTCGGGTCCTGCCGGCTATACTGCCGCTATTTATGCAGGCCGTGCCAATCTTTCACCGGTACTTTATGCAGGATTGCAGCCCGGTGGCCAGTTGACAACCACTACTGATGTGGAGAATTTCCCCGGTTATCCCCAAGGTATCGGAGGTCCGGAATTAATGGAAGACCTGCGGAAGCAAGCCGAACGTTTTGGTGCAGATTTGCGTTATGGAGTTGCTACCGCAGCCAATCTTGCTGAAGCACCTTACAAGATTACGATTGATGACGAAAAGATGATTGAGGCTGAAACGCTGATTATTGCTACAGGTGCCGCTGCGAAGTATCTGGGGCTGGAGGATGAAAAGAAATATGCGGGAATGGGTGTCAGCGCTTGTGCCACTTGTGACGGTTTCTTCTACCGCAAGAAAACGGTAGCTGTTGTAGGGGGTGGAGATACTGCCTGCGAGGAAGCTGTTTACCTTGCCGGACTGGCTGCCAAGGTTTATCTGATTGTCCGCAAACCTTATCTCCGCGCTTCCAAGATTATGCAGGAGCGTGTGATGAAGCATGACAAGATTGAAGTACTGTTCGAACATAATGCCGTAGGTTGTTTGGAGAGAACGGTGTGGAAGGTGTACATTTGGTACAGCGTATGGGTGAACCTGATGAGAAGCGCTATGATGTGGCTATTGACGGTTTCTTCCTGGCTATCGGCCATAAACCCAACTCAGATATTTTCAAACCTTATGTAGATACGGACGAAGTAGGTTATATCGTCACCGAGCCGGGAACACCGCGTACCAAAGTGCCGGGCGTATTCGCCGCCGGAGACGTTGCTGATCCTCACTATCGTCAAGCCATCACCGCTGCCGGAACTGGTTGCCAGGCAGCCATTGAAGCGGAAAGATATTTGTCTGCGAAAGGACTGATTTAGTGATTAGTGATTAGGGGTTAGGATGACAACAATGTGTTTTTATTATGCTAACCCCTAATCGCTTATCCCTTGTCACTTATTCCTTATCCTATCTTGCTGATTTTCTTCAGCTTTTCTTCGTCTATGATTTTGATTTTACGCCCGTCGATGGTGATTAACCGTTCTGTGGCAAACTGTGACAACGTACGTATGGCGTTGGAAGTGGTCATGTTTGACAAATTGGCAGATCTTCACGCGAGAGATAGATACTCAAGGTGGAGCCGTCTTCCTCCAAACCATAACTTTCTTTGAGGAATAGTAGGGATTCTGCGAGTCTTCCGCGGATATGTTTCTGCGTCAGGTTTACAGTGCGTTCATCGGCAATGCCCAAGTCAACGGACAATTGCTTGATGAAGAACATGGCAAGGTCGTTGTTTTGTGTGAGCAGAGTCATCAAGCAGTCATGGGGATTTGGCAAACAAGAGACGGCTCGAATGCAGATGCTGCCGTGACATAGTCTGTTTTTGCAAAGTAAGGGCGGTAACCGAAATATTCGACAGGTTTAATCATACGGATAATCTGGCTTCTACCACCGACTCCGTCTTTATAGATTTTGACCTTTCCACTCAGCAGACACATCAAATGCGTAGGTGTCTCGCCTTCGCAATGGATGACTTCGTTTTTTTTGTAGTTCTGGAGTGTGAAGTGGTTGGCGAGGAATTCCCGTTGTTCGTCATTCAAGGGAGACCATATATCTGCAATCAACTCCGGAACATTAATATCAGACAAGTTTACTTTTACCATAACTGCTGCAAAACTGTGTTATACAGCACAAATGTAAAAAGAAAAAATTAAATATTGCACAAATATGACAAAAAGATGTCGTAGGGGGGGAGATGAAGGAAAATCTATATATTTACGATTAGACGATTTACGATTGAAGTTTGTATTGTTAAACAACTACTCATTAGCAGGTGGGTTTATGATTGTATGAGTAACTCCAACCGTAAACCGTCAAATCGTAAATCGTAGTAACTTAATTGTTTATCGTAGTATCTCTATCCCCCTCTACGGGGAGGGGCGTAGGGGAGAGGCCTACTTTGTAAACAGCAGCTCCCTATATTTCGGAAGCGGCCAGATTTCATCATCAATTTCCATCTCAAGGTGGTCGATGTGGTCACGGATACTTTCCAGATAAGGGCGTACGGTTTCTTCGTAAGCGAAAGCCTTGTCTTTGTAGTTATCCATGTGGTTGGCTACTTTGCGGGCTTCGGTCATTTCGCGTACTTGTACCTTGATGGCTGTTACGCGCTTGGAAATTTCGCGTACAAGCTCTTTCCGGTCGGCACTGAGGACTTCGTATTCTTCGGGAGAGAAGGTCTCGCGCAGGCCACGGAGATTTTCCAGCAGACGGTTTTGGTAGATAACGGCAGTCGGTACGATGTGGTTGATGGCAAGGTCGCCCAGCACACGGCTTTCTATCTGTACCTTCATGGTGTATTTCTCCAGTTCTACTTCCAGGCGGCAGGCAAGCTCCGTTTCGTTGAAGATACGTTCGCCGATGAGTACGGAACGGGACTGGTTATCCATGTAGTGCATCAGGGCTTCGGGAACGTGGCAGATGTTGGTCAGCCCACGGCGGGCGGCTTCCTGCTTCCATTGTTCGGAGTAGCCGTCACCCTCAAAGCGGATAGGCTCGGAGGCGATGATGGTCTCTTTCATAATGCGGAAGATGGCTTCATCCTTGCCGACTCCTTCTTCCATCAGTTTGTCGATGGAGACTTTGAATTCGTTCAACTGGTTTGCCATAGCTGCATTGATGGCAATCATGGCGGCGGCACAGTTGGCGGACGAACCTGCGGCACGGAACTCAAAGCGGTTGCCGGTAAAGGCGAATGGAGAAGTACGGTTACGGTCGGTGGTATCCAGTAATATTTCGGGAATACGTCCGATGCCTAATTTCAGTGTTGTCTTTTCTTCCGATGTCATCTTGCTGCTGCTTATCTGGCGAGCTATCTCGTCGAGGATGGAAGACAGCTGTTTGCCCAGGAAGATGGACAGAATGGCGGGAGGTGCTTCATTGGCTCCCAGACGGTGGCTGTTTCCGGCACTCATGATGGAGGCGCGCAGCAAGTTCTGGTTTTTGTATACCATCATCAGTACGTTTACCAGGAAGGTAAGGAACAGCATGTTTCCTTTCGGATTCTTGCCCGGTGCAAACAAATTGATACCCGTATCGGTGCAAAGCGACCAGTTGTTGTGCTTGCCGGAGCCGTTCACGCCGTTGTAGGGTTTTTCGTGAAGCAGTACGGCGAAGTGATGCTTGCGTGCGATGCGTTTCATCAGATCCATCACAAGCTGGTTGTGGTCGTTGGCAAGGTTGGCATTCTCAAAGATAGGCGCCAGCTCAAACTGGTTGGGAGCTACTTCGTTATGGCGGGTCTTGACCGGGATACCCAGTTTGTGACATTCGATTTCCAGTTCTTTCATAAAAGCTGTGACACGTGGGGATGGAGCCGAAATAGTGGTCCTCCAGCTGCTGGTCTTTGGCCGAGGAGTGTCCCATCAGGGTACGTCCGGTCAGACAAAGGTCCGGGCGGGCATTGTACAGTGCCGAGTCGACGAGAAATATTCTTGTTCCCAGCCTAAATTGGTATAAACGCGTGTGATATTCTTGTCGAACAACTGGCATACGTCTGTCGCTGCTTTGTCTACGGCTGCCAAGGCTTTGAGCAATGGAGTCTTGTAGTCGAGCGCTTCGCCGGTATAAGAGATGAAGATAGTGGGGATGCAAAGTGTGGTATCTACCACAAAGGCAGGTGAGGAAACATCCCAAGCAGTATATCCTCGTGCTTCGAATGTGTTTCTGATACCCCCGTTGGGGAAAGAGGATGCATCCGGTTCCTGCTGGATGAGCAGTTTGCCGGAAAAACGTTCAATCACTTCCGTTCCTTCTCCGAATTCGATGAAGCCGTCATGTTTCTCGGCTGTTCCGTCCGTCAGAGGCTGGAACCAGTGCGTGTAGTGGGTGACGTTGAGGGACTTTGCCCAACTTTTCATGCCGTTGGCAATCAGGTCTGCCATTTCGCGGTTGATGGGAGTGCCTTTTTCGATGGCGTCGGTCACGGCTTTGTAGGCTTCACGAGGCAGGTATTCCTGCATTTTCTTACGGTCGAAGACATGGCTGCCGTAGTAGTCGGACAGTTTGTTTGAAGGGGTGGTCACTTCAAGAGGTTGCCGATTGGCAAGTTCTTGCAAAGCAAAAAATCGCATTTTTGACATATAAGTCTCTCCTTTTATTGGTTGTTGGGCGCAAAAATACATGTTTTTTCTGAACTACCCCCTCTTTTTTAGGGGGTATTCTCGAAAATATTAGTGTTTTTTGAGAATAGACCCCCTAAAAAAGTCTGCTTGTTATGGAAAAACGACCAAAAGCTTGCGTTTGTTACATGCCATGATTAGTAATCTTTCCGCATCACGATTAGTAATCTTAGTGCGTCGTGATTAGTAATTTTCATGTGTCACAATTACGAATCATTCTGTACATGACACTTGTGGCACCCTTTTTATAACAATTAATATAGGTTCGTATTTATCTCGCACAAACTATGTGTGCTTGTGTATTATTGTCTCTCGCGCGTAACATATGTTTTATAATAAAGGGTGTCACAAGTGTCATTCCCGCTTCTTTATGGAACATGTTTTTGCATTACACAAATTCTTCCGTATATTTGTCCCGATTCTATAAGGAGAAATTGCGGTTGAAACGTTTGTTGTTTATATGGATTTGGATTTGCTTCTTGTTTTCTTTTGTACAGAAGGCAGGGGCGGAGCGTGTATCTTATCCGGTTGACAAACATGTGAGTTCGGCAGACTCCATCATGGAGAAAGTCATCTTCTTTGCCCCCCTTTATGAACGTATTATTGAAAGTTACAAGGCTGAGCTTTACATAAAGCTGGGTGAATATCCGTAAGAAGAATCATATTCTCCGCTACATCCCTTCCATGTTCCGGCCCAAGAAAGGGGTGCGGGAATATATGATGGAAACTTATAGCGATTTGCATTTTACTGCTCCCGACATCTATGACCAGAAGGTAAAGGCAAGTGTCGGTACTGCTTCCGAGTTTTGGGAAATGGACGGACGGCTGCCGGAATATTTTCACATCAACATCTATTCTTCTACCTTATTATATGACAAACTACTCTCTCCTTTAGCACCCAATGCCAAAAAATATTATACCTATCGGATTGATACGGTGATGGGGGAACGGCATGCCCTTCAGTATAAAATCCGTTTTATGCCAAAAAGCAAAAGCTTTCAGCTGGTGGGCGGTTATCTGATTGTGAGTGATAACGTGTGGAGTGTACGCGAGATGCGTTTTTCCGGACGTAATGAGATGGTGCGGTTCAATAATCTGGTGAAGATGGGTAATGTGGGCGATTCGGACGAATTTCTTCCGTTGCAGTATGATGTGGATGCAACGTTTCGTTTTTGGGAAATGTGGTAGATGGCACTTATGAAGCTGTACTCGATTATAAGAACATCATTCAGAAAACTTCTGGCAGTGATATACGGAGGTCGGTGAAGAAAAGTAAATATGACTTGTCCGATTCATACACGTTGCGTACTGATACGAATGCTTATCTACGTGATACTGCTTACTTTAAAACTTTGCGTCCCATTCCTTTGACTCCGCATGAGGAGACACTGTATCAGGATTTCTTCTTGCGTCGGGATACGCTCGCCCGGAAAAAGAAACCGGTGAATAAGAACTTGGAGTTTTGGGGGCAGATTGGAGATGCATTGATCAGTCGCTATACGGTAGACCTTGATAAATTGGGGAGTGTGCGCTGTTCACCACTAATCAATCCTTTTCTTTTGAGCTATAGCGGCAAGCATGGAATTTCGTATCGGCAGGAGTTCAAGTACAACCGTATTTTTACCGGTGATCGCCTGCTGCGCATCGTTCCCCGGATAGGTTATAATTTTAAGGAAAAAGAGTTTTACTGGAGGGTGAGGTCCGATTTTGATTATTGGCCCCGTAAGCGTGCAGCATTGCATCTGGAGTTTGGTAACGGTAACCGGATTTACAGCAGTGATGTGCTGGACGACCTGAAAGCCATCCCCGACAGTATTTTTGACTTCAACCAGATACACTTGGATTATTTCAAGGATTTGTATCTGAATCTGCGTCATAGCTGGGAAATAGTAAACGTCTGTCGCTGGAAGTGGGTGTATCCATGCACAGACGTACGGAAGTGAACCGCTCCCGGTTTGAACTGAACTACCCGAGCATGCCGCCTACCAAGTCGGCCACCCGTGCCGGTTCCGGAGGTTCATCCTTCTTTCCGAATTTTGACCCGAATATCCTGAACAAGTTCCGCCATACCTATAATAGTTTTGCTCCCCGCGTCCGCCTCACCTGGACTCCGGGACAATACTATTATATGAATGCGACCGTAAAGTAAATCTTCATTCCAAGTATCCTTCCATCTCAGTAGATTGGGAGCGGGGACTCAGTGGAGTGTTGCAGAGCAGTGGTTCGTACGAGCGTGTAGAGATTGATTTGCAGCATCAGGTTTCTTTGGGCTTGATGCGTGATATTTATTGGCGTTTTGGTTGGGGAGAGTTTACCAATCAGAAGGAACTGTACTTTGTGGACTTTGCCAATTTGCGGCGTTCCAATCTTCCTATGGGTTGGAGTGATGATATTGGCGGGGTGTTCCAGTTGCTGGACGGCCGCTGGTATAACTCTTCCCGTAAATATATCCGCGGACACCTTACCTATGAAGCGCCTTTCCTCCTGCTCCGCCATCTGATGAAATATACCCAATATGTATTGAATGAACGTCTGTATCTGAATGCATTGGTGGTTCCTCACTTGAAACCTTATCTGGAAGTAGGGTATGGCATTGGTACACATATATTTGACTTTGGCTTGTTTGCCAGCTTTGCAAACTGGAAGTATCAGGAAATAGGTTGCAAATTTACCTTCGAACTGTTTAACAGATAGCAATGTGGTAATGTGATTAATGTGCCAATGTGTCAATGACCAGGACGTGATGGCGTAGCATAAACATAGCGCAGCCAATTAGCCAATTAGCATATTGGCACATTATCACATTAATCAATTGTCAATTATTGATTCTTTTGTAACTTTGCTGCAAATTACTTGGAGCTATGGGTATAGTAATAGGAATAGATGTGGGTGGAAGTACCACGAAAATCGTTGGAATCAATGGAGAACAGATACAGTCTCCAATGTTTATTACGGCTACCGACCCGGTGACTTCCTTATTCGGAGCATTCGGTAAGTATATTTATGACAATGGTATACAGCTGGCCGATGTGGAGCAGGTGATGCTGACGGGAGTGGGAAGCGCATTTGTCAACAGCCCTCTATATGGACTGCCTACTCGCAAAACGGATGAGTTTATTGCCAATGGTTTGGGAGCTAGACATGCAACGGATATAGACCAACTGATTGTAGTCAGCATGGGTACCGGCACTTCTTTTGTGAAAATAGACGGAGACAAGGTGCAGCATATTGGCGGCTTGGGGATTGGTGGAGGTACCTTGCAGGGATTATCGAGGTTGCTGTTGAAAACTCATGATATTCATCAGGTGTCCGAGTTGGCTGAGAAAGGGGATGTAACTCGTGTCAACTTGCAGATAGGTGATATTTGCAACACTGCTTTGCCTGACTTGCCAGTGAGTGCTACCGCCTCTCTTTTCGGGAAAGCAGATAGCAATGCTTCTCAAGAAGATATTGCCTGCGGTATAATTTATACGGTACTTCAAACCATTGGAGGAGCTGCTGTACTGTCAGCTTTGAACAGTCCTATCAAGATTTCGTTCTGATAGGGAATCTCACCCAACTGCCCCAGTGCCGGGAGGTGTTTTCTAAAATGGAAGCCATCTATCATGTACATTTTCATATACCGCCCTATGCTGAATATAGAACAGCAATAGGAGCGGCATTGGCATATATAAAAGAAAGGCAAGGGTAGTGGTTACTTCTTGCCTGCCTTCTTCATATAGCTGTTTATCAAGTACATGCGGGAGCGGCCACCGTACCGTGGTCAAATCCCTCCATCTGATAGAGGGTGGTTTTTTGTCCCAGTGCTTTGAGGAGGGCATATAAATGGGCGTTTTCCTCATAGCGTGCCAGCATCTCCAACTCTTTGTCGCCAGTGATAAGTATCATGGGTGAAGCGTCTTTTCTTACGTTATTGGAAGGAGCATATTTATCTATAATCGGAGTGTCGGAAGGCAGCCCGCGTTCTTTGCGGATGGTATAATGAGTGGTGGTCTGTCCGCTGATGGGGAAAGCGCCTGCCAGGCTGTTGGCATCAATATTCCACTTTGCCAGGTAACTCTTGTCCAGATTGAGCATCAGACAGAGATAACCACCGGCTGAATGACCGGCTATGTATATTTTGTCTTTGTCTCCTCCGAATTCTTCTATATTCTCGAAAGTCCAAGCAACGGCCTCTGCGGCATCTTCCGTGTAGGCAGGATTTTGGGCACGCGGGCTGAGTCGGTAGTTTACGGCTATCACGGCGTAGCCTTGCTCCAGGAACTCCTTCGGAAAATGTTTTTCTCCGGCTTCCAGTCCTCCGCCGTGGAACCAGATAAGGGTGGCAAATCCTTTTTTATCAGTAGGATAATGGAGGTCGAGCTTACAACGCTCCAGCTTATAACTGTCCTTTTCGCCGGGATGAAGATAGGAAATGTTCTTTTGCGTACGGTAGTTGTTGTCCGTTGTCTGATTTTGGCTATAACATAATAATGTATAGCAAATGATGGAAATGCATGCGATTATCTTTTTCATGATAAATTATTGAGATTATGTATAAATGAAACGATGCAAAGGTAACATTTTTTTATTCTTTAATTGATTATTCCACTGCTGTTTTGAATGCTTTTTGTTTTGTAGTTCAAGAAAATACTTCTATCTTTGCGCCCGATTTACAATGAGTCAACATAAAGTCTCACTTAATTAACGAGTTAAACAATTTATTTATTAATGGAAAATTTAAAGAATGTAGCTCCTATTGAAGACTTCAACTGGGATGCTTATGAGAACGGCGAATCAGTAGCCAGTGCAAGCCACGAAGAACTGGAAAAGGCGTATGACAATACGTTGAACAAGGTTAACGACCGCGAGGTAGTTGATGGAACCGTAATCGCAATGAACAAGCGTGAAGTAGTTGTGAACATCGGTTACAAATCAGACGGTATCATTCCGATGAGTGAATTCCGTTACAATCCTGAACTGAAGGTTGGTGATACTGTTGAGGTATACATCGAAAACCAGGAAGACAAGAAAGGACAGCTCGTTCTGTCTCACCGTAAAGCTCGTGCTACCCGTTCTTGGGATCGCGTAAACGCAGCTTTGGAAAACGAAGAAATTATCAAGGGTTACATCAAGTGCCGCACAAAGGGTGGTATGATTGTAGACGTATTCGGCATCGAAGCTTTCTTGCCGGGTTCTCAAATCGACGTGAAGCCTATCCGCGACTACGATGTATTCGTTGGCAAAACTATGGAATTCAAGGTTGTTAAGATCAACCAGGAATTCAAGAATGTGGTTGTTTCCCACAAGGCTCTTATCGAAGCCGAACTGGAACAACAGAAGAAGGAAATCATCGGTAAACTCGAAAAAGGACAAGTTCTCGAAGGTACCGTTAAGAATATCACTTCCTATGGTGTATTTATCGACTTGGGTGGCGTAGATGGTTTGATTCACATTACAGACCTTTCTTGGGGCCGTGTTAGCGATCCGAAAGAAGTGGTTGAACTCGACCAGAAACTCAACGTCGTTATCCTTGACTTCGATGATGAGAAGAAGCGTATCGCTCTCGGCTTGAAGCAACTCACTCCGCATCCTTGGGATGCACTGGATGCTAACCTGAAGGTTGGCGACCACGTGAAGGGTAAAGTTGTAGTTATGGCTGACTACGGTGCATTCATCGAAATCGCTCCGGGTGTTGAAGGTCTGATTCACGTATCTGAAATGTCTTGGTCACAGCACTTGCGTTCTGCACAAGACTTCATGAAGGTAGGTGACGAAGTTGAGGCAGTAGTCCTGACTTTGGACCGCGAAGAGCGTAAGATGTCTTTGGGTATCAAGCAGCTGAAGTCTGATCCTTGGGAAACTATCGAAGAGAAGTATCCTATCGGCAGCAAGCACACTGCAAAAGTTCGCAACTTCACTAACTTCGGCGTATTCGTTGAAATCGAAGAAGGTGTTGACGGCTTGATTCACATCTCTGACCTGTCTTGGACGAAGAAGGTTAAACATCCGTCTGAATTCACTCAGATTGGTGCAGACATCGACGTACAAGTTCTGGAAATCGACAAGGAAAACCGTCGCTTGAGCCTTGGCCACAAGCAACTCGAAGAAAATCCCTGGGATGTATTCGAAACTGTATTTACAGTAGGTTCTGTACACGAAGGTACTATCATCGAAATGCTGGATAAGGGTGCTGTAGTTGCTCTGCCTTATGGTGTAGAAGGCTTCGCTACTCCGAAGCACCTCGTTAAGGAAGACGGATCACAAGCTCAGTTGGACGAGAAGCTTGAATTCAAGGTAATTGAGTTCAACAAGGACGCTAAGCGTATCATCCTTTCTCACAGCCGTATCTTCGAAGATGCTGCAAAGGCAGAAGAAAGAGCTGAAAAGAAGGCTGCTACTAAGAAGTCAACCGGTAAGAGAGAAGACGTTGCTCCTGCTATCCAAAACCAGGCTGCATCTACTACTCTGGGTGACATTGATGCTTTGGCTGCTTGAAGGAACAGATGGAAGCTGGAAAGAAATAATTACTCCGTTCTATAAATGAAGGAGGGTACTTGCGCAAACAAGTGCCCTTCTTTTTTATGATTTGTCAATAGAATTTTATGGAATTAAGGATGGTTTTTCCATAAATGTTTATCTTTGCAGGGTGGTTACTTTTGCAATCATAGAAATATTCAATAATTTAATTTTCATTTATTATGAAAAACATGTTCAAAAATGCAGGGAAGATGGTGTTGTTCACTTGCCTGTCGCTGATGTTACTAACCGCATGCGCCAGAAGTCTAAACTCAAGCTGGCTATCGCAGCTGCCAACAAACAATGTCCCATGGATATGGGAGCTTCCGGCGAAATATCCAGTATTACTTTTGATGGGGCGGATGTGGTATATGTACTGCTTATGAATGAAAGTTTCCTCAATATAGACGCTTTGAAAGAGAATCCTGATGCAATGAAGTCTGCTGTGACTGTTATGTTCGGTAATCCACAAGGGTCCATTAAAGAGATGCTGGATTTGGTTGTCGGTACTGATTCCGGTATAAAGTTCATATATAAAGGAAAGACATCCGGTAACGAAGTGGAATGTTATCTGACTACTCAGGACTTGAAAGATATATTGAATGGCGGTTCAACTGCTGAAAGCAGTGATAAGAAGAAACTGGAAGAGCAAGTGAAGATGACCAACGTATCGTGCCCGATGCAGGTGGATGAAGCCACTATGCTCAATAAACTGACAATCGAGTCGGATAAGGTGCTTTATCATTATACGATTGACGAATCTGTAGTACAGATGTCTGCTTTGAAGGAAAATGCCGAACAGATGAAGGCAAATGTGAAGAACTCTTTGAACTCCTCCGATCCAGCCTTGCACATGTTCTTGGAAGTATGTGTGAAGTGTGATAAAGGGGTGGGCTATCTGTATAAAGGGAATAAATCCGGAGAAACTTTTGAAATATCCTTTGGAGTTTCAGAGATAAAGGCTCTTCTATAAATCAAGGAGTAGAAATCAGTTCGGAAGGTTTGGAATGGAAAAATTTGAGTTACATATTCTTGGTTGTGGTTCCGCTTTACCCACAACGCGTCATTTCCCTACGTCTCAAATTGTGAACGTGCGCGACAAGCTGTTTATGATTGATTGTGGGGAAGGGGCGCAGTTGCAGTTCCGTAAATCACATCTGAAGTTTTCGCGTTTGAATCATATCCTTATCTCTCACTTGCATGGAGACCATTGTTTTGGCTTATTGGGACTGATTTCTACACTTAACCTTTTAGGACGTACAGCCGAGTTGCATATCCATTCTCCAAAAGGGCTGGAAACATTGCTGACACCTATGCTGGATTTTTTTAATAGGCAGATGACGTACAAGGTCCTTTTCCATGAGTTTGATACGAAAGAACCGATGCAGATTTATGAAGACCGTTCGTTGACGGTTACTACTATTCCTTTGCGTCATCGTATGCCGTGTTGTGGCTTTTTGTTTGCAGAAAAGCGGCGTCCTAACCATATTATCCGTGAAATGGTCGATTTCTACCAAGTGCCGGTATACGAATTGAATCGTATAAAGAATGGGGCCGATTACGTGACACCGGAGGGAAAAACGGTTTCCAACAACTTGTTGACCCGTCCTTCTGCTCCGTCCCGCAGTTATGCTTATTGCTCGGATACCATCTATCTTCTTCTATCGTGGAGCAGATAAAAGGGGTTGATTTACTTTTTCATGAGGCGACATTTGCGAATGAGGATGCGCCACGTGCCAAAGAAACATTTCATACAACTGCTGCACAAGCGGCTGAAATAGCCAGGAAGGCTGAAGTGAAGAAGTTGTTGATAGGACATTTTTCGGCACGATACGAAGATGAAAATATCTTGCTTCAAGAAGCATCCGCTATTTTTCCGGATACTCAGCTTGCCAAAGAAACACTTTGTGTATCGGTATGAATTAAACTTTTCGTATCTTTGGCAGTCTAAAACAACAAATGCGAATAGAAATTTATGACCCCTTCCTATAATGAACGCGAAGTGTTGGCTCTTCTACAAGAAGAAAGCACACAAAAGCGGGGATTTGAGATGATTGTTACCCAATATAGCGAGCAGTTGTATTGCAGATTCGTCGTATGGTCCTCTCTCATGAAGATGCCAATGATTTACTTCAGAATACTTTCATTAAAGCATGGATTAATATAGATTATTTCAGGGCAGAGGCTAAACTCTCTACCTGGCTCTATCGCATAGCCTTGAATGAATGCCTCACTTTTCTGAACAAACAACGGGCTGCTTCCACAGTCTCTTTGGATGACCCCGAGGCAGATGCACTTCAAAAGCTTGAAAGTGATCCTTACTTCTCCGGTGATAAAGCAGAGATGGCTTTGCAAAAAGCCTTGCTTGCCTTGCCGGAAAAACAACGTATGGTGTTTAATCTGAAGTATTACCAGGAAATGAAATACGAAGAGATGTCCGATATATTTGGTACTTCCGTAGGTGCCTTGAAGGCTTCCTATCACCATGCCGTGAAGAAAATAGAAAAGTTTTTGGGTGAGGAGTATTAAACCTTTGCCACAAAACAATGTCTAATTAAACAGAAAGGAGAAAGCTTATGAAAGAAGAAGATAAAATACAGAAAAAGATAGGGACGGAAAATCCTTTCCGCGTTCCTGAAGGCTACTTTGAGAATCTTACTTCAGAGGTAATGAACCGGCTTCCCGAAAAAGAGAAACTCATTGCTGTGCAGACAGAGCTACATGTCAGAAGGTAAGGCCTTGGTTGTATATGACCGCCATGTTTATAGGTGCGGCATTGATTATCCGTGTAGCTTCTTCGGAGCATACTCCATCTGTAGAGCGTATGGCTGCTGATGATACGGAAACAGAAATGGAATATATTAATATGGCTGTAGAGAATTCCATGCTGGATGATTATTCATTGTATGTTTATTTGGCAGACTCTGATGCAGAATAAGGTAACAACACTCAACTATTTAAAAATGAAGAAACTAATTGTTTTATTGGTTATGATATGTGGCATTATGCCTCTGCTTTGGGCTAGCGATGGATGTGACCAGCATCTGTCACCTGAAGAGTTTCGTGCCAAACAAAAAGCGTTTATAACGGAGAAAGCCGGACTGACGAGTGAGGAGGCAGCCAAGTTCTTCCCATTGTATTTTGAATTGCAGGACCGGAAAAAGCAGCTAAATGACGAGGCTTGGAAGTTGCTTCGACAAGGGAAAGATGAAAAAACAACCGAAGCCCAGTATGAGGAAATTATGGAAGGTGTATATGATGCCCGTATCGCTTCTGACCGGTTGGACAAGACCTACTTTGATAAGTTCAAGAAAATATTGCCTTGTAAAAAGATTTATCTGGTGCAAAGGGCTGAAATGCGTTTCCACCGTGAGCTGCTGAAAGGTATGCACAAGAATGGAGATAGTCCCCAGCGAAGACCGCAAGGGAAAAGATGAGTAGTGAATGAATACAAATAAGGAAGGTTGCCACAATGATGTGAGCAACCTTCTTTTGTTAATGAGAGATACCTTTAGAAGAATCATCTTGTTTCCCTTCTTTTTCCAGTACTTTCGCTTCGTTCCATAGCTTATCCATCTCCTCCAGCGTCATGTCATGGAGGTTTTTGCCCTCCTTGATGCTGTGCGCTTCTACATAGTTGAAGCGGTTGATGAACTTCTGGTTGGTCCGTTCCAGCGCATTGTCCGGATTGATTTTGTAGAGGCGGGCAGCGTTGATGAGGCTGAACATGACATCGCCGAATTCAGCTTCAGCTTTTTCCTTATCCATGTGGGCGACTTCTGTCTGGAACTCCCGGATTTCTTCTTTTACCTTATCCCACACCTGTTCGCGTTCTTCCCAGTCGAATCCTACATTGCGTGCCTTGTCCTGGATGCGGTAGGCCTTGATGAGCGAGGGTAGGGCGGCGGGCACACCGCTCAGTACGGTTTTATTCCCATCTTTTTCCTTCAGCTTCAACTGTTCCCAGTTTTCTGAGACCTGACCTGCGGTTTCTGCCTTTACATCGCCGAAGACATGGGGATGGCGGAAAATAAGTTTCTCACAAAGACGGTCGCACACGTCTTTCATATCGAAATCACCGGTTTCGGAGCCTATCTTTGCATAAAAAGCCACATGCAGCAGCACATCGCCCAGCTCTTTGCAGATGTCACTCTTGTCATCGCGTATCAGGCGTCACAAAGTTCATAAGTCTCTTCGATGGTATTGGGGCGCAGGCTTTCGTTGGTCTGCTTGCGGTCCCAGGGACATTTCTCGCGCAGCTCGTCGAGTATGTCGAGGAAGCGGCCGAAGGCTTCCATCTGTTCTTTTCTTGTATGCATGATTTTGAAATTTAGTTTTTCCATTCTTCGTATGAGATAAGCAAGCCTATTACTTCCGAATAGTTCTTGCGTCCGCTTTGAATCTTGTTTCCTTTAAGGTACAAGTCGTAGATAAAGTTCTGGATGTCTCCGATGAGCGGACTGTATTTCTCCATCCAGTATTGCTGGTTCTTTTGGGCCAGTTCTATGATTTCAGGACGTATCCGGTTGAAAAGTTCTGCGTATTCTTCTTCGCTCATCAGTCGGCGGGCATTGCCCAGCACATGTGGGAGTACGGAGAAATACCCACTGAAACGAATCTCTTTCACCTGCGAACGGGTGCAGACCTGGTAAGCGTAGAAGTTGGCTTCTGCCTCGCTGGTGATGCCTAAAAAGTGTGCCAGCTCGTGGGCATAAGTAGCAGGATATTGTGGTGGAAGCAAATCGCCGTTCAGCGTGAATTCGCAGAAGAAAGGTCCCATGCTTCCCGTAACACCGACCATGGAAATGAACGGAGTGAAAAGCATGGTCTTCACGCGCGGAGAGGAGTGGGGAGGGCGATGTATCCCCAGCGTATCGCTGATTTGGTTGTATCCGTGTACGCTTTCCCGGCAGACCAATGGTTCGTCAATGGAGGTGACATCTGTATAGGAAGCATTCAGCTTGTCTATATAGTTGTCTACAAATGACTGAAAGATTTCGGGAGTATAGGCAGTATAAGGAATGTTTGTCCTGCCATAGAAATCTTTCTGTGAGTAGTTCAGTCCCCATGCCAGATAGAACCATGCATATATCCACAGCAAGTATTCCATTTCGTTCAGCAGAATCTGTTTCCACTTTTTCTTTTGGATATAGCGTGCCCTGATTGGATTGAAAAGAAGTCCGAGTACACTGAGGAAAATAAACAAGTCGCCTATGGCAAAAGGCATGAGTTTTGAAAAGGAGGACAAGAAATGGGAAATCACCGGATATACAGACTGTGCATATACTTCTCCCAATATTGGAATGAGCTGCGTTGCCCATACAACAGACAGTAATACGATTAATACGACATACCGGATTTTCAATTTGTCTCTCATTTTTATTTTCAACCTACCATTAAGAGGACTATCGACCTCTAACTCCTAAGCCCGGAGGGCGATAACTCCCTTTAACTCCTACTAACTCCTGACTCATTTTGTAGGGACAAAAATATATATTTAAATTTTAATTCATTAATTTTGCGCCCGTTATTCGCAATAAATTAATTATAGAGATTTAAAAACATGGAATTAGCAAGTAAGTACAATCCCGCTGACGTGGAGGGAAAGTGGTACCAGTATTGGTTGGACCACAAATTATTCAGTTCGAAACCCGATGGTCGTGAGCCTTACACCGTCGTCATTCCGCCTCCAAACGTCACCGGTGTGTTGCACATGGGACACATGCTTAATAATACCATACAAGATATTCTGGTACGCCGTGCCCGCATGGAAGGCAAGAATGCCTGCTGGGTGCCGGGAACCGACCATGCTTCCATTGCTACCGAGGCCAAGGTGGTGAACAAGCTTGCCGCACAAGGCATCAAGAAGACAGACCTTACCCGCGACGAGTTTTTGAAGCACGCCTGGGAATGGACCGATGAACACGGTGGCATCATCTTGAAGCAGCTCCGCAAGCTGGGCGCTTCCTGCGATTGGGACCGTACGGCTTTCACTATGGACGAGAAACGCAGTGAAAGCGTGCTCAAGGTCTTTGTCGACTTGTATAACAAAGGTCTGATTTACCGCGGTGTCCGTATGGTGAACTGGGACCCGAAAGCACTGACCGCCCTTAGTGATGAGGAAGTAATCTATAAGGAAGAGCACAGCAAGCTGTACTATCTGAAGTATATGGTAGAAGGTGACCCCGAAGGACGTTATGCAGTGGTTGCTACCACCCGCCCTGAAACATCATGGGAGATACAGCCATGTGCATCAATCCGAATGACCCCAAGAATACCTGGTTGAAGGGTAAGAAGGTGATTGTTCCGTTGGTAGGACGTGTTATTCCGGTTATCGAGGACGATTACGTAGATATAGAGTTCGGTACCGGTTGTCTGAAGGTAACTCCTGCCCACGATGTGAACGACTACATGCTGGGTGAGAAGTACAATCTGCCGAGCATCGACATCTTCAATGATAACGGAACGCTTAGTGAAGCTGCCGGCTTGTATATCGGTATGGACCGTTTCGATGTGCGCGAGCAGATTGAGAAGGACCTGGCTGCTGCCGGTCTGTTGGAGAAAGTGGAAGCCTATACCAACAAGGTAGGTTTCTCCGAACGTACCAACGTGTCCATCGAACCGAAGCTTTCCATGCAATGTTCCTGAAGATGCAGCACTTTGCCGACATGGCTTTGCCGCCGGTGATGAATGATGAGTTGAAGTTCTATCCTGCCAAATATAAGAATACGTACAAGAACTGGTTGGAAAATATCAAGGACTGGTGTATCAGCCGCCAGTTGTGGTGGGGGCATCGCATTCCTGCTTATTTTTTGCCGGAAGGTGGTTATGTAGTGGCTGCCACTCCCGAAGAAGCCTTGGCATTGGCAAAAGAGAAAACGGGTAATGCAGACCTTAAACTGGAAGACCTTCGTCAGGATGAGGACTGCTGGATACTTGGTTCTCCTCCTGGTTGTGGCCCATCTCTTTGTTTGACGGTATCAACAATCCGGGTAACGAGGAGATAAACTACTATTATCCTACCAGCGACTTGGTGACCGGTCCGGACATTATCTTCTTCTGGGTAGCCCGTATGATTATGGCAGGCTATGAATATGAAGGTAAGATGCCGTTCCAGAATGTTTATTTTACGGGTATTGTCCGTGACAAGCTGGGACGTAAGATGTCCAAGTCGTTGGGTAATTCTCCCGACCCGCTGGATTTGATTGAGAAATACGGTGCCGATGGTGTACGTATGGGCATGATGCTTTCAGCTCCTGCTGGCAATGACATCCTCTTTGACGATGCACTGTGTGAGCAAGGACGTAACTTCAATAATAAGATATGGAACGCTTTCCGTCTGATTAAAGGTTGGGAAGTCAGTGCGGAAGTTCCGGTACCGGAAGCTTCAGAACTGGCAATACGCTGGTTTGAGGCCAAGCAGAATGAAGTGGCTGCCGAAGTGGCTGATTTGTTCAGCAAGTACCGTTTGAGTGAAGCGCTGATGGCTGTTTACAAACTGTTCTGGGACGAATTCTCTTCCTGGTATCTGGAAATGATTAAACCGGCATACGGCCAGCCCATCAACCGGAAAGTGTATGAAGCAACTATCGGTTTCTTTGATAACTTGTTGCATCTGCTCCATCCGTTCATGCCATTTATTACAGAGGAGTTGTGGCAGCATCTTTGCGACCGTACAGACGGTGAGAGCTTGATGGTAAGCCCGTTGTCAATGTCGGCATTGGTAGATGAGGATATCATCCGGGAGTTTGAAGTGGTGAAAGAGGTTATCAGCAATATCCGTTCCATCCGTTTGCAGAAGAACATCGCCCAAAAAGAGGCACTTGAGTTGCAGGTTATCGGTGAGAATCCGGTTGTGGCATTCAACGCGGTTATCATGAAAATGTGTAACCTTTCCTCCATCAATATAGTGGAGAACAAGGCCGACGGTGCTGCTTCCTTCATGGTAGGTACTACGGAATATGCCGTACCTTTGGGTAATATGATTGACGTGGAAGCCGAGATAGCCCGTATGGAGGCCGAACTGAAGCATAAGGAAGGATTCTTGCAGGGTGTGCTGAAGAAGCTGGGTAACGAGAAGTTTGTGAATAATGCTCCTGCCGCCGTTCTTGAGATGGAACGCAAGAAGCAGGCAGATGCTGAAAGTATCATCAAATCTCTCAAGGAAAGTATTGCAGCATTGAAAAAGGCATAACTGTCCGTCACATAAAAAACAGAGAAAAAAGCTCCGGAACCTTCAACTCCGGAGCTTTTTTTTAGCGGTATAATGAACTGTTTATTTGAACAGTTCTACTACACACCACATTAGGCGTGCGGTGGTGTGTGTCCAGATTTCCTTGTAAGTGCAGTTATTTTGCATCGGGAAGTAGGGTTCGTCCTCATTTTCGAATGTTTCGATTCCTACGGGCACGGCTCCCACAACATTTCCGGCGTATGCCCCGTAAAGCGGCGGATAGTCATATCCGTCTCCATAAACGGTACTCATGGCAAACGGGTTGTAGCCTAATATGTATTCTACCTGGCGGGTTGCAATATCCCTTAACGCTTTATCATTGAATAGGCGTGCAAGGATAAAGGCAGCCTTGGCTTTGCCCATGACAACGGCGTGGAATCCCCTGAACTGATAGGCGACGGGGAAACGGCGCAGATAGAAATCCTTCGAGAGAGGGATGCCGTTGCGTACTTGCGCATTGTATTCTTCCAGGCTGGGAAGCCCTACCTGCTCTCCTTCGTGGTACAGATTCTTATAATCGGTATTATCCACCTCGTATACGGCGCTTGGCAGTATGCCGTACGGCTCAATCAGTTGTGAAATCCCGCGTAGATAGTCTGCATAGGCTTCACAGGATGCCTTCCACAACGGGACGTCCGGATGGTAGGGGCATCTGTCAGTAGCATCGAGAGTCCTTCGGCCATCAAGTGCTCTTGGCTTTGGTGATAATAGGCCAGAATACGTTTTTTCCGGGAAGATTCATAGAAGAAACCTCGTAGGGGGATTTTCCAGTCGGTACGCTTTTCCAACTGTTGGCCCGCCATGACGGTACGTGCCAGCCGGGTTGCCCAGTCCAGATAGTAAACATCTTGTGTAAGGCGGTACAAACGCATGGCTGTGACGGTGGCAAGGGCATAAAGTTCGGTTTCGTTCTGTTCCGTCCTTTGCGTATCCAGCAGGTCGATGGCGAATTGGAAGTCCTCAATGGCACTGTTCCGGCACCACCGTGCAAACACTGGGTCTTTCTTTTCAAAATGAGGGGCGGCGAGTGCGCAACTGGAAGCGGCTTTCAGATTGTCCGTAGGCGTATTTCGTGCTTCTGTCTGCATGTCGTCTTTGTCACCACGGATATTCTTTGTCCAAATGCCGATAATCAGTCCACCCAGTCGGTAGCCGTCACCGAAGCGGGTACGCAGAATCCAGTTCACTCCCCAGCGTGCCTCTTCCAGCAGGCGTTCGTAGAAGATACTGTCTTTGCCTTGTACGGCACCGGCCATTTCGAGGAGGGCGATGCACGATTCGGCTGTATTTCCCGTTCCTTGAGTCAGGTCGGCTGCATCGTGCCATCCTCCGGCAATGCTCATGCTCCGTCCGTCGGATGATAGGCGAATACATCCTGATGGCATTCCTGATGAATGCCGGGCTGGTCGAAACCGCAACGTTCGGAAAAGAAGAAGTTCAGCGTGTGCCAGGCGGTAGACAGGTAGGCATCATTTCCGATGGGGAAAGGCTTTGATTGTACATCACCGATGGAGAGGAAGTATTGTCCGGGCGTATTGAAACTGCTGAAGTCCAGTACAAGAAATCCTTTGTCCAGCTTCTTGTCCTGATTCAGAGGACTGGCCGTACCTTGATAAACGGTTTGTCCCGTGGCGGCATCGTGCAGGCTGAAAGCCCTTTCCGGCATGTGCTGCACCAAAGCTGCTTGCGTGCTCCCGGCTTGTATCCGCTGTGGCAGTAGGCCATTGCATCTTTTCGCAGGTCGAATCCCCGGCTGTTTTCCGCTTCTACCTTTTCGATGCGCATGTCGTCTATGTATAGGCTCATGTGTTCGCTGGCTCCTGCAGGAGCACCTGCCAGCATGATGTTTACCGAAAAGCCTGTGACACAATCACGGTATAGGTCCGGTATTTCCCATATGATGTGCTGCCATTTGTTGGGATAGACAGTCTCGAAGTGTTGTCCTTCAAAGCGTCCGGGAGTCGGCATGATTTTCTCCCCTTCATTGTATAGGGTGAATCCGGCAAAGGTCAGATAAACGCCCGGTGCATCCACATATACCCAAACGGAAAAGCGGTTGTATTCCCGCAAGTCTTCCCGGTCGAGGGGACGGATAATCTCCGGGGTGGCGTAATTCCGGTTTGTTGGATTCTTCTTGCCCAAGGAGCAGGAGTGTCCAGACGGACACTTCCTTTGCCTGAGACAGTGACTTTACGGTCTACATGTATGGTTCCGGGTCCGGTGTGGCGCAGAGCGCCGAAATCTTCGGCCAGGGGGAGTCCCCTGCTTTTCAATACCTCTTTCTTTTCCCACCGCGTCAGTCCGGCGTGTGCGGGATTAGCTTTCATTATGCGGTGCACATGATTGCTTTGCTGTAATTGTTTCTCCAGTTCCGTATCGGGTTTCCACGGAGCTTGTGCTTGTGCCTGCATGCAGCAGCATGCCAGCAGCAGTGTTCGGATGATGTATTTCATGGTATTCAGTGTTTGGTTTCAGGGTAAGCATGAAAGGAGCCTTGAACTCCGGACGTAATGTATAAGTATCCTTCAGTGGGAAATCTGCGGGAACTTCTTGGGTGACGGCGCCGGTGGCAGCCCATTCGCATCCCCGGAGTAAAGTCACCTGGAAACCGGTGCAGCGCATGGAGTAAGTCATGTTCGGGTCGTTGCCGCAGTGCCCCAGGAGGTCGACGAATATGCGCCCTTTTCCGTAGCTTACTGTCCACATCAACGGTTCATGCCGTCCGCGTTCGTAGGCGGTTGCCAATATTTCCATGTTTCTTACCGGACCGCGTAGGCGGGTATATATCTCGTCCTTGAAGTGTTTCCATTGAGGAGGCAATCCTTGCAGGATAGGATGATGGGGGCGCGGTGTTCTATGACGGTTTCGTGCTGCAAGCCGTGGTAGCCGGCATACCCCGGAGAGTAGTCGTAGACGTATTGTCCGTCTTTCCAGTACAGATACGGACCGTCCTTTTCGTTTCGTCCGTCCCATGCCCCCATGCCTATTATCTCGTTGTATTCTTTCCAGTCGGCCATCGGGACGACGGAAGAATGTATCACTACCACACCGCCTCCATCGGCAACGTATTTCTCGAAATTCTTGCGTACGGGTTCTGTCCATGTAGCTCCGCCGTAGTTGATGACGATTAAATCATATTGGTGGAAATCGGGTTTGAAGGTGGCGATGTCTCCACCAAAGTCGGGTGTAAAGGCAAAGTCCACTTTGAACATTCCGCTGTTTTCCAATATCTGCTTCATGGCTTCGCAGGCGCCTTGCCAGTAATGGCTGCCGTCCTGCCCGGCTATCATCATGGTTTTGATTACTTTCTTTTGCTGTGCGTGTGTGTGCGAGGCAGCTCCTATATAAATAAGGAGTACCAGGATAAGTGTCAGTCTTGTTTTCATTTTCCGGAAGATTTAAAGTTTTTGCCAGTAGGGTTCCATTCTATACGGTCGTAGCAGCGTGTGGTGCGCAGATTGTAACCTTGTTCGTCTACGCTGAACTTTCCGTCTTTGAAGTAGGATATGTAGAGCTCGGAGATGCCGTCCTTGTTGCGGTCTTCTACAAGGAGATTGTACTTGTCGGTGACATAAATCTCGTCGGAAATGTATTGTATTTCTTTGGTATAGTTGTCTACGATTGCATAGTAGGCCTTGAAAAGGTCGAAAGTGGGGTAGTGCCCGTTGTCACGTCCGAAAAGCATTACTTCTTCAAGGGCATCGTCCCCGTCCATATTGGCAAGTACGGATTGCTGAAAGGAAAATCCCGGTTTTTGTACTTGTGGAGGGATATTGTTCCATCCTTCCTGATGGGCTGTCACTGAAAATTGCGCTTGTGCATGGATGACGTACACCAGCGCCGACAATAGGATAATCAGTTTTCTCATTGCGTGCATTTTGAGGTTATGATAATAATAGGGTTACTTCTTGCTTATATGACCGGTGGCCCGGAGTTTTCCCTAACTTTTTTTAGAATAATTAATGAATACGGGATGTATAGGGACTTAGTGCCTCTCCCATCAGGACTGAACCGGTCTGACCCGTATACTGAGAGGTCATAACATCCGCATCCTTTCCATTAAAACACCCGGATGTTTTTGGGTAATACATCCGGGTGTTTTGGGTAATACATCCGGGTGTTTTGGGTGAAAACATCCCCATGTATTGGGGTAAAACATCCGGATGTTTTGACCTCTCAGTCCTATACTCTTTAGGGCTAAGTCCCGGTGTGTAGCCGACAAGGTATAGGGGACGTTCCGCTTATGTATGGTCTTAATGCGAGGTGAGCAGGTGCATCAATATCAGTGGCAGATAATCTTTCAGCTTGACCCTTAAAATCTTCAAAGCCTGCTGAATGCGGTAGTCTACCGTTTTTGGGGAAACGTTGAGTAGTTCGGCAGCTTCCTTGTAACTCAGATTCTGGAAACGATGCATGATGAAAGCTTCCCTATAAGTAGGCGGCAGTTCGTTGATGGCCCTTTGTATATGCTTGCTTAATTCGTTGATTTGATAGATATCCACCTCCTGCAGCATGGCGAACATTCGTTCATAGTAAGCGGTGTCTGCCCGTTGCTTCACTTCATTTTGGGCAATCCGGGTCATGCAACGATGGTAGACAGCCTTGAACAGATATTGCTTGAGCGAATATTCGATAACGGGTCTTTCGCGGTTTTCCCAAAGCCATAGCATGACGTCCTGAACAATCTCTTCTGCATCTTCCAACCGGACAAAACGATAGCAGTAGGTGCAGAGCACTGAATAGTACTTTTGAAATAACACATCAAAAGCACTTCTATCTCCTTTTTGTATGGCGGATAATAAAGATGTATCTTCTAATGGTATGTTTCTCATAGGGTGGGGGTTCATTATTGTTGGGCAAAAATAGCTTTTTTTTCCCATTATAATCTAAGTATATAAAATATTTTTAGCTTTTTGTTTAGGAGTTCTTTTCACCCGTTTGTCTTTAGATTAAAGCTAGCAATAAAAATTATGGTAAAAAGAGAGGGAATGGAGAACCTGCTTCTCAGGTATTATGAAGGAGAGACAACGGAGGATGAAACTGCTCTGGTAAAGGAGTGGCTGGAAGCATCGGAAGAGAACCGCAGGACAGCCCGCCAGGTTCAGACACTCGGTCTGGCGGCGGACATGGCGCAGATTTCATCCAGGCTGGATGTAAAGAAGGCCTTGGAGGATGTACATCGTAAGATGAAACAGAAAAAGGTCAATAGGTATCAGGTATTATTTAGAGGGATGCAACGGGCGGCCGCCATTTTATTCATCCCTTTGATGGTATCGTGGTCTATCCTTTATTGGGACAAGGATAAAGAAGAGATACATATGATGGAAGTCAGGACAAATCCGGGAATGACTACTTCTGTCGAATTGCCGGATGGAACGGAAGTCGTTCTGAACTCGTCGTCGTCGTTGCGCTATCCTTCCCGATTTGCCGATGATAAAAGGGAAGTGAAGTTGGTGGGTGAAGCATTCTTTTCTGTCGCAAAAGATGAAAAGAAGTTCATTGTCGGCACGCTGAACAATTCCAAGATAGTGGTACATGGAACGGAGTTCAACGTAGAGGCTTACAAAGGGAGCAGGACGGTACAGACCACTTTGGTTTCGGGTAAAGTCAGTTTCTCCTATGTGAATAACGGCAGGAGAAATAATGTAATGATGATACCGGGGCAAAAGGTTATTTATGATATAGTGCGGGAAAAGGTCGTTGTGAAAGAAGTCAATGTAGACGTGGAAACATGTTGGAAGGACGGACGTTTGATTTTCAGGAACACTCCGTTTGAAGATATATTGAAGAGTTTGAGCAAAAGATATAATGTGGAATTCATTCTGAAAAAGGCTTCATTGAAGCAGAATTCCTTTACGGCTACATTTACCAAACAACGTTTGGAGCGAATATTGGAGCACTTCCGAATATCCTCGAATATTCATTTCAAGTTTGTTGAAGATGGTGATGTGGATGCCGAGAGACAGGTAATAGAAGTTTATTAACCCTTTAAAAAGTAGTATGATGAAACACAAGTCCGTTTAGAAAAACATGCAGGAAAATGTTGGCGCATTTTCTGCATGAAACACAGTAACTTTTAAATATCTGTTTGGCGACAGATAAAGTAACTTTATTTTTTCACTAGAAATCAATACAAAATTATGAAAAAACACTATTGTATCCAATCATTTAGGGCAAAAAGTGTCCTGATGAGATGCATGAAAAAAATTCCTCTTGCTATGAGATGCACATTATTTATGTTGTTTTGTTTGGTTGGTATGACTTTTGCCAATGAAGGTTATGCTCAAAAGACAATGGTAAACATTGCTCTTGAGAACAAGACTGTTGATGAAGTACTGACAGAATTGGAACAGGTACTGAATTCGTTTTCTTCTACAACAACAAGCAGATTGATGTTAAGCGCCGTGTATCAGTCCGGGCAAATAACAAAACCATATTCAAGGTTCTGAACGATGTGTTCAAAGGAACCAATATAGGCTATAAGGTATTGGACCGTAATATAATCCTTTATGATAAAGCTATAGGAGCTGATGGGATACAGGCAACCTTACAGGCTGCGACAGTGAAAGGTTCTGTGGTCGATGCAACCGGTGAACCGGTGATTGGTGCCAGTATCTTGGTGCAGGGAACTACCAACGGTGTCATAACAGACATTGACGGTAATTTCATTCTGACCAATGTGGGCTCTGATGCTACTCTTATAATAAGCTATGTAGGTTATAAGACACAAAACATAAAGGTTGCAGGCCGAAATTCGTTCAAGATAGTTTTGGTAGAAGATGCTGAGATATTGGATGAAGTGGTTGTTGTAGGATATGGTGTACAGAAGAAAGAATCACTGACCGGTGCCATTGCAGCCATTGGTGCTGATGAAATAGCTACGACCAAGACCGAGAATCTGATTAGCAATATTCAAGGTAAGATGCCGGGACTATTGATTCGCCAGAAAACCGGAGAGCCGGGAACTTTCGACAATATGGTGAGCATTCGCGGTTATGGTGACCCGTTGGTGGTAATTGATGGTATCACGCGTGAAGGTACTGAAGAACTTGCACAGCTGAATTCTGAGGATATAGAAAGTATCTCTATTTTGAAAGATGCTTCTGCCGCTATTTATGGTATGAATGCGGCTAATGGCGTAATCATTGTTACTACCAAAAAAGGTGTGGCCGAAAAGACCAGAGTATCTTACTCGGCATTGTTCGGTATGAAGAATGCCACGGGTATGGAAGAAACGGTAGATGCTTATACTTATCGCATGTTGGCCAATGAAAGGGCACGTAATGACCAGGCTGCCCCTGAATACACTGACGATATTCTGGAACTGTATAGAACCGGGGCTAAGGGTTATACAGACAATAACTGGATTGACATGTTTATGAATAAACTGGCGTTCCAGCAATCGCATACTGTTTCTGTGAGAGGCGGAACGGATAAGGTGAAATATTATGTGAGCTTCGGCTATAATGGCGATAATGGTTTGCTGAAGAGTGGTATCCAATACTATCATAGATATAATCTGAGAAGTAACCTGACTGCAGAGCTTACGAAAGGCTGAAACTGAATGTGAATCTGTCCGGGCGTTGGATGAAACCCAAAGGCCGAGAGAGGATTTTATGTGGACTTTTAAGACTTTGATGGTTAATGACCGTGGTATCGGTACTCATACGATTAATAATCCCAATCATTTGTCTGCAATCGGTCCTGAAAACAAGAATCCTTTTGCGTTGGTTGATCCGGATATAGACGGTTATCGCAAGAACAGAGGCCTGACGTATTCTGCCGATGTGGAATTGAATTGGCAAGTTCCTTTTGTAAAAGGGTTGGCATTGAGTCTTTTGGGGTCATTTGACGGTAACAATCGTAACAACTCTTCTTTAAATCGTTCTTATCCGTTGTATGATTATTATACAGATGCGCCTGCCGGTACGGGAGGTAGTACTGATGCTTATTCCAATACGATGAGAATATATCAGAAGATTTATGGTAGGTTGCAGGCTAATTATATGCGTTCTTTCAATCAGCACAATTTGAATGTGACAGCTGTGGCAGAGTTGAGCAGTACACGACGCGATGAATTATCCGGTTCCCGGCAATATTCAGAGTTATTTACTAATGATATTTTGAATCAGGCAAGTCCGGGTACAGCTACCAATTCAGGGTATCGTAGTTTTGGCCGTTTAGCAGCTATCTGATGCGTGCGAACTATGATTATGCCGGTAAATACTTGTTGGAAGTAGTAGGGCGTTATGATGGTTCTTATCGTTATGCTCCTTCTAAGCGTTGGACGTTCTTCCCGTCGGTAAGTGCGGATGGCGACTTTCGGAAGAAAGTTTCATCAAGGACAATTTGCCGTTTATTACTAATTTGAAAATCAGGGGTTCTTTTGGACAAAGTGGATATGATGCCGGTGATCCTTTCCAATATGTATCTGCTTATAATTCGGCTTCTAATGGTTATGTTTTTGATGGTGCCAGCCAGATTATGGGTATGGTAGCTCCTGGTGTAGTGACTGACCGGCTTTCTTGGGTTACATCTTCTATTTCCAATGTAGGTCTGGATTTTGACTTATGGAACGGTAAGTTGAGTGGTACTATCGAGTGGTTCAATCGTAAGAATGAAGGCATTTTGGCCGACCGTGCACAATCTGCTCCTGATACATTTGGTGCAAGTTTCCCGAAGGAAAATCTGAATTCTAACCGGAACCGGGGTTTTGAGATTGAATTGGGACACAGAGGACAAATCGGTAAGGACTTCTCATATTCAGTAAGTGCTAATTTTACGTATGCCCGTGAAAGAAGTCTGCATGTGGAACATGCAGAATATACCAGTTCTATGGATAGATGGCTGAATGGAAAGGAAAACCGTAACAGTAATGTGATGTGGTTGTATAAATACGATGGCCAATATACTTCTTTGGAACAGTATGAAACGGCTCCTTTGATTGGTGGGAACTTGGGTAACTCTAAGATGCTTCCGGGTAGTTACAGATTGCTTGACCTGAATGGTGATGGTAGAATTAACAGCAGTGACCGTGTTCCGGAGTTTTGGGCAACCGGTGCAAATCCTCCTATCCAGTATGGGTTGACTTTGGCGGCTTCTTATAAGAATTTTGATCTCAATATGCTGTTTCAAGGAGCTTCCGGTTACTCCATCGGATATGCCAATGATGATGTTTGGGGATATGGTGGCAAGACAAATAAATCTTATTTAATTGCGAAATATGTAGATCGTTGGCATCCTGCAAATATAACAGATGATCCGTATAATCCTGCCACACAATGGGTAGCCGGTTATTATCCGGCATTACGCCACAATTTCTCCAATACTTCGGATAATGGTAGTAGATGGAATTATGGTATTTCCGTTTGGCTTCCGCAAGCTACTTATCTCCGTTTGAAGAGTATGGAGATCGGTTACAATCTGCCAAAATCATTTATGAAAAGAATCGGGTTGAACAGTGCCCGTATCTTTGTCAATGGTTCAAATCTGCTTACGTTCTGTAACAAGGCTTTGAAGGATGCTGACCCCGAACGTGAGGAAAGGGATTGGGGAGCCAACCTGGCATATCCGTTGATGAGAACTTATAACTTTGGGTTAAACATAAACTTTTAATTCTGAAATACCATGAAAAAAAATATTTTATCGATATTCTCGTTATGTGCATTGATGGGATTGTCCGGTTGTAATGCCTTCTTGGAACTTGAACCGCTGGATAAAGTGTCTCCCGATCAGTTATTGGAGACAGAAGGTGGTGTAAAGGCACTATTGGCAAACATATATACCATGATTCCTATGGAAGATTTTAATTATCGTCCGAACGCTGGTTTTAATCAACGCGGTTATGATGGTGTGAATGAAACTACTAATTTAGCATTTCTTACCGACGAAGCTACCCGTAGTGACGGAGGAGTGGATATAGGTTATGAAGGATTCAATTATTGGCCCTATGGAGATATTCGTCAGGTGAATATTTTTATGCAGAATGTAGAAAAAGCCAAAGAAGCAGGAACAATTTCTGTTGCAGATGCGGATCGTATGACTGGTGAAGCCCATTTTGCACGTGCTTATATGTATTATGGGCTTGTAAAAAGATATGGCGGCGTTCCTCTGATTGACAAAGTGCAGGACGATGATTATGCCGATGGTGGACCGGGTGCTGTGGCAGTTCCCCGCAGTACAGAGTTGGATACTTGGAAATTTGTATTGAATGAGTGTACCCTTGCTGCTGCTACCTTGCCCGATGCGACTTCTGGTTCGGATTTGTATCGCGTAACCAAGTGGGCAGCTTATGCGTTGAAGTCAAGAGTTGCACTTCATGCAGCTTCTGTAGCCAAGTATTGGAATCTGGCACCTTTGGCTGGTGAGGCTGTCACTCAGAAACTGGTGGTGGAATGACTTCTGCCGATGCCGATGCATTCTATAAAGAATGTATTGAAGCATCTAAGTTCCTTATAGAGAATTCCGGTAAATCTCTTTATAAGCCTGCTCCGGCTACTGTTAAGGAGGCTGCATCAAACTTCCAGGCCTTGTTCCTGAATGACCAGAATGAAGAGATCATTTTCAGTAAAGCGTATCTTAATGGAACAACCAATACTAATCAGGGACATAGCTATGCTCAGTTTAATATCCTTCCTCAAGTCAATCCGGGCGCTCTGAAATATGGACGTTTCAATCCGATGTTGGAAATCGTTGATTTGTTTGAAGATTATACGGATGACGGCACGGGAAAAAGTGCAAAGATTGTAACTCGTACGGATGGGAATGAAGATGCTTATATCGCTAATTTCCATAATATGAATAATGCTTCTGTAGTGAACACCTTGATGTCGGTACCTTTTGTTAAATACAACGATTTGTATGAACCGTTTGCCAACAAGGATGCACGTCTGTTGGCAAGTGTGGTTGTGCCGGGTTCATCTTATGCCGGCACTGAGATTATTATCCAGGGCGGATTTATCAAGGACAATAATAGCTATGTGGCTTATTCAAACGAGTCTACTCAGAAAAATGGAACAACATATTATGCTTTAGGAGCCGAAGGTGAAACCATGTTCTCCGGATTTAATAATGTGAACAGTGGTGAGGATGCCAATTGGACTGCTACAGGTTTTGGAGTCCGTAAGTATATGCCCGAGGGCGAGAGCATGTCTCCCGACCGTCTTTCGTCCACTACCTCTTATATTGATATGCGTTTGGCAGAAGTCTACCTGAATTATGCTGAGGCTGTTGTGGAAAATGGTAGTGGATTGGGCGATAAGGAATTGGCTGAGAACTATTTGAATGCTTTGCGACGTAGAGCCGGACACACCGACCGGATATCTTTGACATTGGAGAATGTCCTGAAGGAACGTCGTGTGGAGATGGCGTTTGAAGGAAAGCGTTTTTGGGATATGAATCGTCGTAGGGAATTCCATACTGAGTTCAGCAATAATAGAATTCGTAAAGCTTTGGTGCCGATGCTTGACTTGCGTGGTGCAGAGCCTAAATATGTCTTTGCAAGGGTGAACTACTTTGGTGACGAAACAAGAGGAGGGCGTACTTTCCAGAACATCAACTACTATAGGGGCATACCTAATATTGCCACGAATGGTTTAGTTCAGAATCCAGGTCATTAATTTGAATAATATTAAGTAGAAGTTATGAAAAAGATATTGTTATTTGTGTCATGCTTCTTATTCGCATTGACATCTTGTGAAATTGATAATTATGAGGGACCGGATGCTTCCATACATGGTTCTATCCTTGACGAACAGACTGGTGAACTTGTAGGTTCTGATATGGAAAACGGTAATGCAATTAAAGTGAGGGAGCATGGATTTACTAATGCTACGGATCAAACCTGGTATATCACAAATACCGGAGAATATCGTAACAATATGGTTTTTGCTGCCACTTATGATGTCCGTTTTGAAAATGGGAATTTTTATCCATTTGAAGTGAAGGATTTTGTTGTTAAGTCAGGGGATAATGTGTATGATTTCAAGGTTATTCCTTATATTCGCGTCAAAAGTCCAAAAGTAGAAAAGAATGGCAATGTAATTACTGCTACATTCTCGTTGGAAGCTGGTAAACAAGAAGTGAAATTGAAAGAGATTCAGCTGTTTGCTTTTTCAGATATGTGGGTAGGTAACAATGTGAAATTGACGTTGAATGGAGGGACTGATAAGCAAGTGTTTAGTCCGAGTACTGCTATAAATAGCGCTGATATTTATACATTGTCCATCGATCTGGGACAAAATGCTGATGTCTTGAAATACAGCAAGAATTATTATTTCCGTATTGGCGCTCTGGCTGATGTTTCGGGTGTGGGCACTGTACGGCATAATTATGCGCCGGTAGTAGTTATAAAATTGTAATTTATAGCAGAGGGAGACGTTCTGCTTGACGGCAGAACGTCTTTTTTATCCATACATTAAAAATAAGACCATGAAGAAATTGAACACGATTATTTTAATTTTGCTGGGGATGATATGTACTCAGTTGTATGCTGTACAATTGAATTCGATATATCCTCTAAAACCCAATGACTCCGAAGCTTTTTATTTCACTCCCGAGAACTATCCTATAAAGGCGGATGGAAAGATGGATGTATCGGATGCTTTGCAGGCAGCGATTAATCAAGTGAAGAAAGAAAAGAATTTCGGAATCCTTTTTATCCCTGAAGGTAAATATAAAATCAGCAAGACCATTTATATTCCTACGGCTATTCGTTTGATTGGCTATGGAAAGAATCGCCCGGAATTTATTCTGGCTAAGAATTCTCCGGGTTTTCAAGAGGAAGTAGCTGATGATAAAGGAAAAGCTAAATACATGTTCTGGTTTACGGGAGCCGTTGTCAAGGAAGGTGAGAAACCCCGTGATGCCGGTGCCAGTACGTTCTACAGTGCCATGTCGAATATCAACTTGCGCATAGAAGATGGTAATCCGCATGCAGTGGCGCTACGCACACACTTTGCCCAACACAGTTTTATCAGTTATGTGCCGTATACATAGGTAAAGGCAAGGCTGGTCTGTTCGATGTGGGCAATGAGTTGGAAAACGTTGCTTTTTACGGGGGAGATTATGGCATTTATACGACAAAAGCCTCTCCCGGATGGCCGGTAATGATGGTCGACTCTTATTTTGAGGGACAACGTGTAGCTGCTCTTCGTTGTCAGGAGTCCGGTTTGGCAATGGTGAATCTGTATGCCAAGAATGTTCCGGCTGTATTTGATATTGACCCTAATTATTGCGACAAGTTATTTTTGGAAAACAGCTATTTTGAAAATGTAAGTGGTCCGGCAGTGGTGATTACCAACGAGAACAACAGCAACAATCAGATAACCTTTCGCAATGTATATTGTAAGAATGTACCGACCTTGGCGAAATATACCCGTAGCAATACGGCCACCCATGTTGCTCATAAAATCTATAAGGTAAAGTCATACGACCACGGCTTGCAGATGGATAACATGGTGGATATGCCGGAATATGAAACGTTGGTTGATATTGAACCGATACAGAAGATGCCGGTTGCCCAACTGATGGACATCCCTGCACTGCCTGCAATGGCAACATGGGTGAATCTGCGCGAATTCGGTGCAAAGGGAGATGGGGAAACGGATGATACGAAGGCCATCCAGGAGGCTATTGACAAGTACGATAATATCTATGTGCCCCAGGGCTGGTATCGCATTACCGAAACTTTGAAGATGAAGCCCGATACCAAGTTGATAGGCCTGCATCCTTTTGGCACTCAGTTCCGGCTGGACGAAAGTACTGCTGCATTCAGTGGTTTTGGCGGTCCGAAAGCGATGGTAGAATCTTCGGAAGGCGGTGCAAATATGCTGGTGGGCATTGGTATCAATACCGGCGGTTATAACTATCGTGCTGTAGGTGTGAAGTGGATGGCAAATGCAGATTCTTATATGAATGACGTGAAGTTTGTAGGCGGGCATGGCGGTTTATGGAAACCTAAACCGGGTGTTGAGGAACCACGTGCCGGTGGAACAGACCGGCTCGTATCAGTTCTCCCGATAATCCGGTAGCGGCTTCGGGCATGGATCTTGCTTGGGACAACCAGTATTGGAGTCTGTGGGTGACCAACAACGGTGGTGGCACCTTTAAAGATATCTGGACAGCAAGCACATATGCCACCAATGGTTTCTATGCCAACAATACTTCTACTCCGGGGCGTATCTATGCCATGTCCATCGAACATCATGTAAGAAATGAAGTACGTTTCAGCAAGGTGTCCAACTGGAAGGTGTATTGCATGCAAACCGAGGAAGAGAGCCGCGAAAGTACCGATTGCCAACCGATAGAGATGGACGACTGCAAAGATGTGACCTTTGCAAACTTGTATATGTTCCGCGTTATCCGTGTCAATGAACCGTATCACAGTTCTGTACGTATCCGCAATTGCGAGAACATCGCATTTCTGAACCTGCATAACTATTCTCAGATTAAATATACGAATAACATTGCAGTGTTCGATGTCAACAAAGACATTGACATCCGCCCGTGGGAACTTTCTCGCTTGATTGTAACCGGAAAAGAACCTCATCAGCAATCGTTAGGCAATGAAATAGGTAAGGTGAACCAATTGGCTTCCGATTTGGAATTTGCCGAAGGCATTGCGCGCGACAGTAAAGGTAACATTTACTTCTGCGACCATCGGATGCGTCGTATCTTTAAGTGGTCGGTAGAGACAAACAGCTTGTCGCTGCTGGCAGATTTCCCGTGGAAACCCTCCAACCTGGCTTTTGATTCAGAAGATAATCTATTGGTATTGTTCAGATATGATGCGCAGCCGGGATATCTGATTAATGGTAAGCCGGAGGAAATGCCGGTAATGCCTGATACAAAAGGTACTTCTTTCAGCGGATATGGTAATTCCGCATATACAATGAGAGTCTACTCCATTGACCCGGAAAATCCGGAAGAGACCATCAAACTGTTGCCGCGTGTTCCGATGGGTCAAGTGAAGAACGTGTATAAGGCTCTTTATCCTTCTAACCGTTGGAGAGACTTCCACGATTTCAATGCGGTGTCGGTCTATGTTCCTGAAATGTGCTTCCTGGCACCGGATGGAAAAACTATCATTCCTCATTATTTCGACTTGTCACGTAGTTCTTCCCTGCTGGAAGCCTATCCGGGAAAGCCTTTCTATACATCTGATGAATATGACCGCAGAATGGTGAAGATGGATGTGGCCAATGACGGCACGCTCTCCAACTTGAGCTATTTTGTGGAGCAGGGCGAATTTGGTTCTGCTGTAGATAAGGAAGGGAACTTGTATGTGGCTGACGGAGAAATATATGTATTTGATAAGGATGGCAAGAAGAAAGATGATTCGTGTTCCCGAACGTCCGTCCACATTACAGTTTGGCGGTAAGGATGGCAATACATTGTTTGTCACAGGCCGTTCCAAGTTCTTTGGTGTACGTATTAAATAAGGAAAATCCATATTAAAACAATCTGTGTAATGAGAAATTATCAAATAATGAGATACCTGCTGATAGTCTGTTGGATTATCGGTAATATGCCGTCCGGGTGGGCGGCAGAGGGTGGTTCCACCTATACGCAAAGACCGGACGATCCGGAAGCATTCTACTTTACCCCGGAGAATTACGGCTTCAAGGCTGATGGAAAGTCCGACGTGACCGATGCACTTCAAGAGGCAATCAATCAGGTGAAGCGCGAAAAGAACTTTGGGATACTGTTTCTGCCGGAAGGAAATTATCGTATTAGCAAGACGATTCAAATTCCCTCATCCATTCGGCTGATTGGTTATGGGAAGAAACGGCCGGTGATTTATTTGGGAGCCGATACACCCGGTTTCCAGACTACTCAAAATTATATGATATGGTTTACGGGAGGGCTGGCACAAGAGGCAGGAAGCCTTCGGATGCCGGTGCAGGTACTTTCTATAGTGCGGTGTCCAATGTGGATTTCCGTATAGACAAAGGTAATCCTCAAGCCGTCGCCATTCGTGCGCATTTTGCCCAGCATGGATTTATCAATCATTGCGACATTCGGATTGGTTCGGGGAAGCCGGCATGTATGATGTTGGCAATGAACTGGAAGACGTCAGGTTTTATGGCGGTGAATATGGGATAATTTCCTCCAGGACTTCTCCGGGATGGCCTATGATGATGGTCGATACTTACTTTGAGGGGCAGAGAAAGGCGGCTGTCTATTCAAAAGAGGTGGGGTTTGCCATCGTCAATATGCATGTGAAGAATACGCCCGTTGCCTTTGAAATGGCAGAGAATCTGGCAGACCGTCTTCATGTGGAGAATTCGTTGTGGGAGAATATTTCGGAAGCCGGTGTCAGGGTGAGCGTAGAGGGAAATACTTTTTCGCAATTGAATCTGGTGAATGTGGATTGCAGGAATGTTCCCGTACTGGTGGGCTATGCTCAAAGTGGAAAGAAGTTGCCGGAAAAGCAAAAATGTACAGAGTCAAGGAGTTTACTTACGGTCTGGTGTATCAGGATTTGAATGATGCTTCTTCTTTCAGGGAAATATGTGAAATAGAGCCGGTGGCAAAACTGCCGGTTACACTTGGCAAGGACCTTCCGGTTCTTCCGGCAATGGAGACATGGGTCAATATCCGAGACTTAGGGGCAAAAGGTGATGGCGAGACTGATGATACGGAAGTTTTTGAGAAAGCTGTCTCTTTGCATAAAAACATCTATGTGCCCAGGGTTGGTATCGCCTGACGAGAACGTTGAAGCTGTCTCCCGGTACTAAGCTGATTGGGCTGCATCCTTTTGGGACTCAATTTCTGTTGAAGGAAAGCGAGCCTGCATTCAGTGGTTTCGGCGTGCCTGTGCCTTTGGTTGAATCTTCCGAAGGTGGCGACGACATGCTGAATGGCATAGGTATTAATACCGGTGCGTATAATTACCGTGCTGTCGGCTGTAAATGGATGGCGGGTGAGCGCTCGTACTTGAATGATGTGAAGTTTGTAGGCGGGCACGGTACCTTGCGCAAACCTGCTCCGAATGCTTCCGGACAGTCGTCTTACCGCAGGGACGAGCGTCGGATTAGTTCCCCGTCTTCTCCGGTCATGGAAACCGGTAAGGATATGGCTTGGGACAACCAGTATTGGAGTTTGTGGATTACAAACAATGGCGGCGGGACAATTAAGGATGTTTGGACAGCCAGTACGTATGCTGCCAGTGGGCTTTATATTAGCGAAACGAAGACTCCGGGACGTATTTATGCCATGTCTTTGGAGCATCATGTCCGTACTGAAGCCCGTTTCCATAATGTGGCCAACTGGAAAATTTATGCTTTCCAGTTTGAGGAAGAAGGTCGTGAAGGGCCTGATTGTTATATGGCAGAAATGTCCAATTGTCAAAATATCGAAATGGTAAATGTGTGGATGTATCGCGTTATCCGTGCCTTTATGCCGAAGAGGATAGGTTTCCGCATATGGGATTGCAAGAATATCACTTTCCGTAATATGCACAATTATACGCAGATATTACCAGTCATAGAGTTTCCTATATATGATATGAATAAGAAGTTGCCCGTTTATTCGTGGGACTTTGCCCGTCTCACTGTTTCGGGTAGCGAGAAGAGCCTTCGCCCTTCCTGCACGGTCATGGACAAGCCAGTGAAGCTGGCTACCGGTTTTGAACTAGCCTCCGGAGCTACTACCGACAGTAAAGGAAATATCTACTTCTGTGAAAACCGTCTGAAGAAAATCTATAAATGGTCGGCAGACACGGAGCAGATTACTTTGATAGCCGATTATCCCTGGAAGCCTTTTACATTGGCTACTGATACGCAAGACAATCTACTGGTTATTTTCCGCTATGACCCTCAGCCGGGTTATCTGGTGAACGGCAAGCAGGAAACGGTAGTGCGCTTGCCGGATGATAATCCGATGTACAGTGGTTGGGGTAACAGTGGCTGGAGTGCTTGGGGGTATTCTTTTAATCCGGATAACGTGGATGCTACGATGAACCTATGCCACGTGTCGTTACAGCCAGTATGAAGAATATACAGAAAGTCATTCACCCTTCCAGTCGTTGGAGAGGTGACTTTGACAAGGTGGTTGCCAGTATGCCTGAGTATAGTTTTGTCGCTCCGGATGGCGTGACAATTATTCCGGATACCTATGATTTGGGGCGTTCTTGTGCTTTGACTGTTACAGTGCCCGGTCAGTCAGAACCGGTTTATATTGTAAATGAGATGAATAAAACGACAGTACAACTTTCTGTTGGTGTGGATGGCCGTTTGACAGAACAAGGAATAATATGTCCTTATGGCCAATACAGTAATGTGACTGATGCTGACGGGAATGTTTATGTTGCTGATGGTGAAATATTTGTCTATGACAAATCTGGTAAAGAGCAGAGACGTATTCAGATAGAAGAACGCCCGATTTCCTTGGCAATTGGTGGAAGGCAGAAGGATATGCTTTTTGTTACCACCTCAAGGAGGCCGTAATTTGAACTGTGTCAGCTAAGGAAATGAATAAAATATTAACTTTGCTAACACAGTTTATTTTATGAGTGAAGAATTTGATTTTGAAAGTATCAAGAACAAGGCTCTTGAACAGTTGAAGTCTGGTAAGCCCTTGTTAGGTAAGGACGGTGCTTTTGCTCCGTTGTTGGA